>Ga0208886_100031_pt1 | contig 144964 bp, 127 predicted proteins | sample LakWasM105_HOW12_2_FD_183923 | JGI IMG/M metagenome (GOLD analysis project Ga0208886, IMG submission 183923) | Freshwater sediment methanotrophic microbial communities from Lake Washington under simulated oxygen tension - Sediment Metagenome... | ecosystem: Environmental > Aquatic > Freshwater... | reverse complement strand
ATCCACATGTCGGAGCTTATTTCCAGCATCTCGTGGTGGATAACGGCAAAGAAAAGATGCAGGCTCTCTGCGCCGTCATGCGCAAATTGCTTCACGCTATCCATGGCATGTTGAAACACGACAAGCCATTCGACAACACCCGTTTTTATGCAATTCCGGCAGCTGTCGGATAGTTGAAAATCAACGAAATAAGATTGACTTTAAACAGAGTATCTACGGATTGTGCCTTGCCGCAGTTACCGGCTTTTTTCGGCTATGACGATGCAATGTTTTTGGGTTAGCCGCGCAGGTTTGGTTGCAGCAAAGAAAGATTATTTAGCGTCAACCTGTTTGCCATCTTCGATCATCCGGTTTCCTCGCTCAACTTTGGCTTTACCTTGCTCGACCATTATTGAACCTTGTTCCAATTCTGTATTGCCTTCTTTGATCAGATCTTTTCCGCGATTAACCATCTGGTCGCCTAGTGTTGGGGCGCTTGAGCATCCTGCCAGTAACGCAATGATTGTTGATGTCAGTATGATGTTAAGTGTTTTCATGGCTCTTCTGCTTGTTTATATCAATAAAAATATTATTGTACAGTTACTAATCAGCGATTAAAAATGTAATTGATAGCAGCAGGTTAGGTTGCAAAAAATGCGCTAAGGTGCAATCCGTAGTTGTCACTAAATATCTTTTAACAAACGATTTTGTTCAGAGGCTTCCATCAGCTCCCTGAAATTGTTGACTGCATTCATAAGCAATGGCTCCTGATTGATGTCCGGCAGCTTATTTTGTCCACACCATTCCAGTGCGTTAATAACATAAGCGATAGTGAGTCTATTGATATCGACGGCAGGCTGGTAAACCTCGTCATCTTCGTCCTGATTTTTAAACTCGACAATAATATGACTTGCGATTAATTTTGATAAAACGGGCTGAATAAAGGCTATCGGTATAACCAGTCTGGTCGCTATTTCGGCTGCGCTTAACGGATTATTCAATTGGATGAAATTCTTGATAATCAGATGAGTTGTTTGCAGGGCAATGACTTTTTGCAGGGAGAAACTTAAATCGGAAAACCGGTTATTGTTTCGATAAATCTCATAATTCTGTAGAAAAAAAGCCACCTCGCAACCCAGTAGGACAATCATCCAGCCCGTTTGCAACCAGACGACAAATAAGGGTAACGCCGCAAAACTGCCGTAAATTGCATTATAATTCGATACGCCAATCTGCAGACTTAGGTAAGCCCACTGCACCAGATGATACATAATACCGGTAGCTACACCGGCAATTATGCCCGCCCTGCAATTGATTTTATGGTTGGGCATAAAAATAAAGGTAAAGGCAAATAATCCGATCATCAGCACCAAAGGCAGCAAGCCCAGCGCTTTAATGACCAGCCAGGTGCCGAATTCAGGTAACTCAATAATCGTTATCAGCCAGGTTATCTTTATGTTCAGGAGGACCGTAATACTGCCGGAAGCTATTAAGATAACGGGCGCCAGCAGCATTAGAGATAAATAATCGCTGAATTTGCGACTGATTGCTCGCCCTTTGCCTATTTTCCAGATGTGGTTGAATGACTCTTCGATATTGCCAATTACGCTGATAATAGTCCAAAACAGGATAACAATCCCAATCCCGGCAATAACACCGCTTTTAGTGCTGTCCAGCAGGTTTTGCGCAAAACCGATTAGCTGTAATACCAGCGTATCCCGCTCCGGCGCTTGCTCGATCAAACGCTGCTCAAGCATTTTTTCAAAACCGAAACCCTTGGCGATACCAAACAGCATGGCGATGACCGGCACTATCGACAATAGGCTGTAAAGTGTTAATGCGGATGCCCGTAGCGGACACAGATCTTGGCTGAAACCCTGGACAGACAATATGGCTATTTTCAGCGACTTGATGATTATTGCTTTAAATGGGGGAAGTCTTTGTTCGTGTAACAGCCATATGTCTTCTCTAACAAAACCGGCTATGTTGAGTTCCATCGGCTGACCTCATGCTTTCGAATTAAGGATAATTACTTTTAAGCGGACGCTTTGAATGTAAAAATACGTCAATATTGCACAAGATTGCAAGACAGGGCGCTCCCATTCTTCTTGTTTGCGTGACAGGTATTGCGAATTACAGGCCGCCACGGACATGCGCTGTCGCCAGATAAATCTCACAAATGAAATTGAGCAACGCCATAATCAAGCAGAGCATGGCCGCAACAAATAACGAGGCGATAACTACCGCCATGTTCAGCGCGAAGAATGAACCTAGAAACAATACCGCAACGACCGAACAAATCAGCAGCAAACAGGTTGTGCATAGACCAATCGCCCAATGAATAAGATGAGCGCGCCGCCTTAAGGATTTTAGCTCAGTCTGAATAGCTTGATTTATTTCAACAGCCGACAACGATCCGCCATGCAAAAATCGCGATCTATCGATAATGCGACCTAAACGGTTGGTCAGTACCGATAAGATAGCGGCAACGCCGGTCAGTAAAAACACGGGGGCCACTGCAAGCTGAATGGCATGAGCAATAGTGGTAACAGCAAGTTCAGTGATCATTAACGGGCCTTATGCTGAACGATGCGATAATGTATTTGAGGTGATGGTCTTCCCCCTTTGTCAGTCTATCCTATTGCACGGCAACAAGCGCTGATATTGATGGTATAGCGGGGTATTGGCTGTATGCGGCGGTGGTAAACAGTTACCGCCAGGATGAAGCCGTGCGTAATATTATCCGGCATTTGAGGTTGCAGGTTGGATTGCAACTTTTCGCAATCCAACCTGCCGAACTACTTAACTTTAACCAGTTCCTTGTCGCCGCTGGAAAAATGACATTTGCTTACGGTAAAGGTGCTGCAATCTTTGGATTCTTCAATCTTCGCGCCGTTCGGGCTGAGCTTGATTTTCAGCTCACAGAAACTGGCCGCGCTTTCAGAATGTTTTTTCATCAGCAATTCGTTTTCGCCGGTGCTTTTGGCTTTGCCGGAAATAGCCTCTGAGCAGTGTGCGCCGTCGGCGGCAGACTCAAAGTCCACATCAGCATCGACAGTATAATCGTCGCTGATTTTGGTGACTTTTAAGTGACGAACATAATCGCCATCGCGCAATACATAATGATCGGTTGCGGCGAATGCGTTGCCGGAAACCAGCAGCGCAATAGTCAGAAACAAACTTTTTTTCATGATGTTACCTCTTGTTTGATTAAAATTCGAGCAACATGGTAGCAGGTGATGGTTTGTTGCTGTTCATGTCGTCTTGGGATGTACTTGGCACAACTGGAAATTATTGTACCTTATTGCAAGCCGTTACTAAAAGACGAGGCGATGAATTACCTGTATACAAGCAATGAGTTGGTATCTTGTTTATCGCTCGTACATTAGCCCGCTTATACGGCTATAATGCTGAAATGATTCCGGTCTGTACGGGCTGGTTGCGATTCGTGGCGCAGTGCGCCTTAACTACAGATTCCACGTGGCATGTGGCAACGAGATATAAGATTTTTAATGGCTAACAATTTAATTTTCTCTCCGAAAATTCCGCAAAAACAAGACCAAGCACTGATCTGGACGGGTTTGACCGGCTGCGGCGATTCGCTGGCGTTGGCTTCGGCCATTAAAAATGAAGATCGCCTGTTTGTTATGATCACGCGGGATAATCAGACCGCGTTGCGGCTTGAGCATGAGTTGTCGTTCTTCTTGCAGGGCGAACACCCCATTTTGAATTTTCCCGATTGGGAAACCTTGCCTTACGATGTGTTCTCGCCGCTGCCGGAAATTATCTCGGAACGGCTGAAAACGCTGGCCTTGCTGCCGCAGGTCAAACGCGGCGCACTGGTGGTTTCGGTGACGACGCTGATGCATCGCTTGGCGCCCCGGGAGCATGTGCTGGCCAATAGCTTTGCGGTTAAGGTCGGCGATGATTTTAATCTGGAGCTGAACCGGATCAAGCTGGAAAGCGTCGGCTATCATTGTGTTTCGCAGGTTTACCAGCATGGCGAGTTTGCGGTCAGGGGTTCGATAGTCGATTTGTTCCCGATGGGCAGTAAAGCGCCGTATCGCATTGAATTGTTCGATGAAGAAATCGAATCGATCCGCACCTTTGATCCTGAAACGCAGCGGTCATTGGAAAAGATCGACCGGATCCAGCTGTTTCCGGCCCGCGAGTTTCCGCTCACCGATGAGGCGATCAAGCATTTTCGTCAGGCTTTCAGGGATGCTTTTCCGGAAACGTCGCCCAAAAATCATTTTTATATGGATGTCAGCAAAGGCATCACGCCCGGCGGCATTGAATATTATTTGCCGCTGTTTGTCGATCAAATGGCGTCATTGTTCGATTACCTGCCGAAATCGGCGGTTTTGGTGACGGCGGATACATTTGATGCAACCGCGCAGGCTTTTTATGCCGAAGCCGAGGACCGATTTCAGCAACGGAAATACGATGCGGACAGGCCGCTGCTGAAACCGGAACTGTTGTTTTTATCGACCGATGAGCTGGTACAAAGAACCGGGGCCTTCGCCCGTATTTCACTCAGCGGCATAACTGCCGAAGACGCCGGCAGTATTGCGTTCAACTGCCGTTCGCTGCCCAATGTCACCATCGACGCCAAACTGGATCAGCCTGCCCAGGCGTTGCAGCAGTTTGTGAACGGTTTTGCCGGCAAGATTTTGTTTGTCTCGGAATCGGCGGGGCGCAGGGAAGCCTTAATGGAGAAATTAAGGCAGTACAAAATTACCGTGAAGCAGGTTGAAAGCTGGGATAAGTTCCTCCAGTCCGAAGTATCGCCGTGCCTGCTTGTTGCGCCGATGGATCATGGCTTGTGGCTGGAAAATCCTGCCATTGCCATCATCACCGAAACCCTGCTATCCGGCGAAAAAGTGCAGCAACGGCGCAGACGGCGCAAGTCCGGGGCGCATGAGCTGGAAAATATCGTCAATAACCTGAATGAGCTGACCATCGGTTCGCCGGTCGTGCATCAGGAGCATGGCGTGGGCCGCTATTTAGGCTTGCAGACTTTGGAGATTGGCGGCATCGCGTCGGAATTTCTGACGCTGGAATACGCCAATCACGACAAACTTTATGTGCCGGTTTCGTCCTTGCATGTGATCGGCCGTTATACCGGCATGAGCGCGGAAAATGCGCCGTTGCATAAACTGGGCGGCGACCAGTGGGGCAAAGTCAAGCAAAAAGCCATTAAGCGCATCCGGGACGTTGCCGCCGAGTTACTGGAGATTCATGCCAAAAGAGCGGTCAAGCAAGGCCATGCCTTTGCGGTTGAAAATGTCGAATATGCGGCGTTTGCCGATGCGTTTCCGTTTGAAGAAACGCCGGATCAACAGACTGCGATCGAAGCGATACTGGAAGATATGGCAAGCCCGCATCCGATGGACCGGGTGATTTGCGGCGATGTCGGTTTCGGCAAAACCGAGGTGTCGATGCGGGCGGCGTTTATTGCGGTGCAAAACGGCAAGCAGGTGGCGGTATTGGTGCCGACCACCTTGCTGGCCCAGCAGCATTACCAGAATTTTCGCGACCGCTTTGCCGACTGGCCGGTGCGCGTCGAAGTGCTGTCGCGCTTTGTCAGCCCCAAGCAGCAAAAAGAGATTACCGATGATCTGGAACAGGGCAAGGTCGATATCGTCATCGGCACGCACAAGTTATTGTCCAAAGAGATCAAGTATAAAGCGCTGGGACTGGTGGTGATCGATGAGGAGCACCGTTTCGGCGTGACCCAAAAAGAGCATTTCAAAAAGTTGCGCAATGAACTGGACATGCTGACCCTGACCGCAACGCCGATTCCACGCACCTTGAATATGGCGATGTCGGGCTTGAGGGATATTTCCATCATCGCCAGCCCGCCGCCTAATCGTCATGCGATCAAGACCTTTATCAGCCAATGGATAGATGCCCAGATCAGGGAAGCCTGTTTGCGTGAAATCAAGCGCGGCGGACAGGTGTTCTTCCTGCATAACGATGTTAAATCGATGGAGAAAATGGCCAGGGAACTGGAAGCGTTGGTGCCTGAAGCGCGGATTGAAATTGCCCACGGACAAATGCCGGAGCGCGAGCTGGAGCGCATTATGCTGGATTTTTACCATCAACGTTTTAACCTGCTGTTGTGTTCCACCATTATTGAAAGCGGCATCGACATACCCAGCGCCAATACCATTATTATCAATCGCGCCGATAAATTGGGCTTGGCGCAATTGCATCAGCTGCGCGGCCGGGTGGGGCGTTCGCATCACCGGGCTTATGCCTATTTTGTCGTGCCGCCGCTTACCTTATTGAGCAAGGATGCGATTAAACGGTTGGAAGCGGTCGAGGCGTCCGGCGATTTGGGCGCGGGCTTTATGCTGTCATCGCATGACATGGAAATTCGCGGCGCTGGTGAATTGCTCGGCGATGACCAAAGCGGGCAGATTCAGGAGATCGGCTTTACCCTGTATACCGAGCTGCTGGAGCGCGCGGTCAATGCGCTAAAATCCGGCAACCAGCCGGAACTTGATGCGCCGATGGACAGAGGGCCGGAAGTCGATCTGCAAACTTCGGCGCTGATTCCGGAAGATTATCTGCCAGATATTCATGGCCGTCTGGTGCTGTACAAGCGCATCTCCAACACCGAAACCAAGGACGATTTGCGCGAGTTGCAGGTGGAAATGATCGACCGTTTCGGTTTATTCCCGGAGCCGGTAAAAACGTTGTTCAGCGTGGCCGAATTAAAGCAGCAGGCCGAAAAAATGGGCATCAAGAAAATAGAGGCCAATGCCGGCGGCGGGCGCATTATTTTTTCTGCGACGCCCAATATTAATACCGATCAGCTGATTTCCCTGATACAAACCCAGGCACAGGTTTATAAATTCGACGGCGCGGATAAGTTAAGGTTTATCAAGCCGTTTGAAACGACCGAGCAGAAGCTTGAGTTTATCACCGAGTTGCTGGATAAATTAACCCTTAAACCGGCCGCTAAAAAATGACGATGATTAGAATAATGGCTTACGGTTTGGCGGCAATGCTGGGGCTTTTCAGCAGTCAGCTTTTAGCTGAAGGCGGCGCTTATCAAATAGAGCTGATCATATTTTCGCAAGCGATGTCCAATACCGAGGTGTTTGAGCAGACCGCCAGTCAGATTAAGTGGCCATCCGCGTTGACTGAATTGACGGCCTATAAAAAACCGGATGCTACAACGCTGGATGACAGTTATGCGGCATTAGCTAAAGATTCGGCTTACCGGCCTATCTTGCATGTTGCCTGGGTTCAGCCGATTGAAGGCGGAGGGGTAATCGCGCCTGTTCATATTCAGGGTGCCGACGGCAAGTTGGATGGCTATCTCCAGCTGCAGCACGATCAAGGCTTGCAAATGACGGTTGATTTGGAACTGGGCTCTGATTTTGACGGTGGTTCCGGGAAGGCGGTGATTTACCGGTTAAATGAAAAGCGATTCATTAAACTGAATGAGCTTTATTACCTGGATCATCCAAAATTCGGGGTGGTCGTAAAAATAAGCCCTTTATAAAACTACGCCCAAGCGCAGGAGTTGAAAAATTGGAGTGTCAGGTTTTTTTATGTTATTAAAGGGAAAGTCGGGATAGAGGTCCGAGAAGAATTTTCGATGCTCGGGCGTTTGTTAGTTAACCGTCAGCTGTTTTGCCAGGGTTATAGCGATGTGATTTTAGGAAGTGGGCACAGATAAGTTGTGGGAAAATATTGACTGGATTGGGAGCGATCAGGTTTTTAGAATACGGATATGATTATTTATCTGACGTTTGGTAAAAATAAACTGACTGACAAGTTTGCTAAAGAACGGCAAATGCTTTGTTAGTCGAATAATTAACTGACGATTGCGTAGGCATAGAGCAATTACCGAGGAAGAGTAATGAAGAGAAAAGATATAATCCCGACAAGTAAGGAGCGGTTGATGCGGGAGCAGGATTTCATCGTTTCCAAAACTGACCTGACTGGGCGGATTACTTACGGGAACGATATTTTTATCGAGTTTTCGGGGTACGAGGAGCACGAGCTTCTGGGTAGCCAGCACAATATCATTCGCCACCCTGATATGCCGAGGGTGGTGTTTAAGTTGCTGTGGGATTATCTGGCGGAAGACAAGGAGATCTTTGCCTACGTCAAAAACATGTCGAAAGATGGCGGGTTTTACTGGGTATTTACCCATGTTGCACCGATGAAAGATAAAAACAAACAAAAGATAGGCTACAGCTCTGTGCGCCGCATGCCTAACCCCAAAGCCATTCCGATTGTGACGGATGTGTATCGAGCCATGCTGGATGCCGAACGTAACGCGGGGCCGAAAGACGCTATGGCTGCTTCAGGCGCAGTATTGGGTAATGTATTAAAAGATAAAGGCGTTACTTACGAGGAGCTTATCAATGTTTTACAGTCGCTTTAAGAATAATGAAGCTGCCGCGTTAGCGGTAGTTGCTTTTTGCTGGACCGGTTCTCTGGTTTACGGGTGGCTACCTGTTTTGGACGGTGGCAGTGCGATCGTGCCGTCTTTGTTGACGGTGGCATCGGTTTTGGCGGTCGTTTGGTGGCGCGCATCAAGAGCAGGCGACCAGCTGCTGTTAAAGAAGTTGCTGAGTGCAAGCCATGAATGGAGGCAGGGATCTGTCGATGTCAGAGTTACCTATATCGGCGGAAAAGAGCGGCCGCTTCAACAGCTCGCCTGGTTGTTGAACGATTTGATGGATCAGGTGGAAACCGCACAGACAGATATGTATTATTCTCTGGCCTATGTCATCTATGGCGATTTTACTCGGAAGAGCTACCCTGAAGGATTGCATGGCGGGTTTGCGACGGCGCTGAAGCAGCTTAATGCTGTCGCAAAAACGTTGTCTGCCACCACAAGCGCCATCACTGAATTGATGAACGCCATTGCTGAGGGCGACTTTAATAAAAGGGTTGATGTTAATGTCGAAGGCGAATACCGGCTCGCTGTAGACCGTGCCATGCAAGCCATGCAGGCTATGCAATCTATGCTGGGCGATGTCGGCAACGTTATGGGCGGTGTTGCGCAAGGCGACATCAGTCAGCGCGTTCGGGCCGAAGGGCGTGGCGACCTCGGTAAGTTAAAAGACGATATTAACCTCTCGCTTGATGCCCTGGGCAGTTTGGACGATATATCGATTATTGCGAGTGCATTGTCTGAAGGCGACCTGACTAAAACGATCAGCAAGGACTATCCCGGCACCTTCGGCGCAGTGATTGTCGGCATGAATGGCACCGTGGAAAACCTCAGGAGCCTGGTAGAAGAAATCAAGGATTCCACCAACAATATCAATACTGCCGCCAAAGAAATCGCCGCGGGCAACAATGATTTGTCGCACCGCACCGAAGAGCAGGCAGCCAGTTTGGAAGAAACTGCCGCCAGCATGGAAGAGCTGACTTCCACGGTACAGTTGAATGCAAAAAATGCCCAATATGCCAACCAGCTTGCGGTCGGCGCGACCGATATTGCGGGTAAGGGCGTTGCCGTAGTTGATCAGGTGGTAACGACGATGGAAGGTATTAATGAATCTTCACGCAAGATTGTAGACATTATCACGGTGATTGACGGCATTGCTTTTCAAACCAATATTCTTGCGCTTAATGCGGCTGTTGAGGCGGCTCGCGCCGGTGAGCAAGGGCGGGGTTTTGCCGTGGTGGCTGGAGAAGTGCGTAATCTTGCCCAGCGCGCCGCCGCCGCCGCAGGAGAAATCAAGAACTTGATTAGCGATTCGGTAGAAAAGGTTGAGGACGGCACCAAACTGGTTGCCCAAGCCGGGAAAACCATGGAAGAAATTGTGGGTGCGATTCGCGGCGTTACTGTCATCATGTCCGAGATTAGAAATGCCTCTGTTGAACAAACTTCCGGCATCGAACAGGTTAATCAGGCTATTGGTCAAATGGATGAAGTGACTCAGCAAAATGCAGCCTTGGTCGAACAGGCTGCTGCTGCAGCCGAATCTCTGGAAGAACAGGCGCAGAGTTTGTCGGTTACAGTTGGACGCTTTACTGTTGACAGTAGATCAAATAGTTTACAAACTCCTGCCCGGATAACGCCGACGGTCAATAAAAGTCCAATGCCGGTCAAGGCAAAGCCGTTACAGCCAGCCGGCAGCGATGAATGGGAAGAGTTTTAACTGGATTGATGGTTGCTAGCTCTGTAGGCAGGGATTAGCCTGTTTGGGTGCGAGCGGAAACACCAGTCCCGTGCATGCTTTCTGTTTAAACAGTGTTCAGGTTATAATAGCTGTTACTTACTAAGCCCTGGCCGATTGTCCCGGGCTTTTTTCATTACTATAAGGTGGCTTAGCACCGCCGTTCCGTCTCAATAAAATCAAGAAGCGGACTTTAGAATCGGGGGTGTGGCCTCAGTGATTTTTGGATGATTTACTATTAAAAATATGACACAAAAACTATATATTCAAACCAACGGATGCCAGATGAACGAGTACGATTCCGATAAAATGCGGGATGTACTCAACGCTTCACATGGATTTGAATTAATTGACGACCCTAAACAAGCCGATGTTTTGTTGTTGAATACCTGTTCGATACGCGAAAAAGCGCAGGAAAAAGTATTTTCGGCTTTGGGTAAATGGCGCAAGATTAAAGACAAGCGTCCCGACGTAATTATCGGCGTTGGCGGTTGTGTCGCCAGTCAGGAAGGTGCAGCGATTCAAAAGCGGGCTCCTTTTGTGGATATAGTATTCGGGCCGCAAACCTTGCATCGTTTGCCTCAGTTACTCGATCAGGCGCGTAGTCAGCAAAAGCCGGTGGTCGATGTTTCCTTCCCTGAAATAGAAAAATTCGATGCGCTGCCTGAACCCAGAGCGGAAGGCCCGAAAGCCTTTGTTTCGGTGATGGAAGGTTGCAGCAAATATTGTACGTTCTGCGTGGTGCCTTATACCCGTGGTGAAGAAATCAGCCGTCCGCTGGATGACGTGATCGCCGAAATTACCTCATTGGCCAAACAAGGCGTGCGGGAAATCAATCTGTTAGGCCAAAACGTTAATGCCTATCGCGGCGAAATGGACGATGGCGACATCGCCGACTTTGCCTTATTGCTGCATTATGTGGCGGCGGTGGAGGGCATTGATCGCATTCGTTTTACCACTTCGCACCCGATGGAATTTACTGATGAGTTGATTGAGGCCTTTGCCGAAATTCCGCAATTGGTCGACCATCTGCATTTGCCGGTACAAAGCGGCAGCGATCATATCTTAAAAATGATGAAGCGCGGCCATGCGCGAGCCGACTATATTGAAATCATCCGCAAGTTGCGTGCGGTGCGCCCCAATATTTACCTGTCATCGGATTTTATTATCGGATTCCCCGGTGAAACCGATGCCGAGTTTGAAGAAACCATGTCTTTCATCGAAGAAATCGGCTTCGATCTATCCTTCAGTTTTGTCTATAGCCAGCGTCCCGGAACGCCCGCAGCCGATTTGCCGGACGATGTGCCTGCGGACGTTAAAAAACAGCGCTTGGAACGTTTTCAAAATCGCATTAACGAAATGACGGCGGCCATTTCCGAGAGCATGATCGGCACCGTGCAAACCGTTTTGGTTGAAGGGCAGTCTAAAAAGAATCCGTTGCAAATGCAGGGCAGAACAGAGAATAATCGGGTCGTTAACTTTATCGGGCATCCCCGGTTGGCCGGACAGTTTGTCGATGTGCTGATTGCCGAGGCTTTGCCCAATTCTTTACGAGGCCGTATGGTCGATGCTTCCGTTGATAAAATTGTTGGTAATAATTGACTTATGATTTCACAGGAAATTTCCCTGGCTCCGGCCGATAATAGCCGGTTATCTAATTTTTGCGGCCAGTTTGATGAGCATTTGCGGCAGATTGAGTCGCGTCTTCAGGTCGAGATCGCCAATCGCGGCAATCAGTTCAAGGTGACGGGCTTGGACAGTTCGGTCAAGGCGGCCTGTGCCGTTATGCAGAAATTATTTGCCAGCACCGAAAAAGAACACCTGACTGCCGAATCGGTTCATTTAGCCATGCAGGATTCATCTATCGATGAATTATTGGATGCTCCGGCAACGTCGTCCCAACAAAACGTAAGTATCAAGACCAAATGCGGGATGATCAGGGGGAGAGGGCTTAACCAGCAAGAATATCTGAGGAAAATTGTGACTCATGATATCAATTTCGGCGTGGGACCGGCCGGAACCGGCAAGACCTATCTGGCGGTCGCTTGCGCCATTGAGGCATTGCAAAGCGAAAAGGTCAGGAAAATCATTCTGGTGCGCCCTGCGGTAGAAGCCGGTGAAAAGCTGGGCTTTCTGCCGGGCGATATGGCGCAAAAAGTCGATCCTTATTTGCGGCCTTTGTATGATGCGCTGTACGACATGCTCGGTTTTGAACGAGTTGAAAAAATGATCGATAAAGGCATTATCGAGGTTGCGCCGTTGGCTTTTATGCGCGGACGGACGCTTAATGATAGTTTTATTATCCTGGATGAGGCGCAAAATACCACCGTCGAGCAGATCAAGATGTTCCTGACCCGCGTGGGCTTCGGCTCGACTGCTGTGGTGACCGGCGATGTGACCCAGATCGATTTACCCTCGGAAAAAATGTCCGGTTTGCGGCATGTGCTTGAAGTATTAAAAAACGTGGAAGGCATCAGTTTTACCTTTTTTGAGGCGCGTGATGTGGTCAGACACCCCTTGGTGCAGCGCATTGTGTGTGCGTATGAGGCCTATGAGAAGGCACACAAGGCCGAGTCGTGAACCAAATAGAAATTCAGGCTGTTTTTGAATCGGCAGGCCAGCCGGATCAGCAACAAATCCAGCTTTGGGTCGATACGGCGTTGGACGATTATGAGCAGGACACAGAGATTGTGGTGCGCATTGTCGACGAACAGGAAAGCGCCGAACTCAATGAACAGTATCGCCATAAATCAGGTCCGACCAATATCCTCAGCTTTCCGGTTGACGTGCCTGAAGGTATTGAACTGGATTTACTGGGCGACTTGGTTATATGCGCCCCGGTAGTGGAAAAAGAAGCGCTGGAACAAGACAAGCTATTAGCGCACCATTGGGCGCATATCATTGTGCATGGTGTGTTGCATTTATTAGGTTACGATCACATCGACGACGATGAGGCCGAGCTTATGGAAAACAAAGAAATAGCCATTTTAAACAAATTACATATAAATAATCCCTATACAGAGGTAAACGATAAATGAGTGATGAACAACCCCCAAGTAGACACTCCCCGCAGAAAAGCTGGGTTGATAAAATCAGCCATTTACTGACTGGGGAGCCGCAAGACCTTGAAGATCTACTTGAAATATTAAGAGAAGCACGGGAAAAACGTTTGTTGGATACGGATGCGTTATCCATGATTGAAGGCGTTTTGCAGGTGTCTCAAATGCGGGTCAGGGATATTATGATTCCCCGCGTTCAAATGGTTGTCGTACCTAAAGATGCCGAGCTGGAGACCATCATGCCGTTGGTTACCGAGTTTGGGCATTCGCGCTACCCGGTCATTGACGGAGACCGGAGCAAGGTGGTTGGCGTCCTGTTAGCCAAGGATTTGCTGGCCCGCATCTTGGAAAATAAAACCCTGAAAGTACATGAAATAATGCGGCCTTCCTGTGTTGTGCCGGAAAGCAAGCGCTTGAATGTGTTGCTTAAAGAATTGCGTACCAACGGCAATCACATGGCTATTGTTGTCGATGAGTACGGCCAGTCGGCAGGTTTGGTCACCATTGAAGATGTGTTAGAACAAATCGTCGGCGAGATTGAAGACGAACACGACGATCATGAAGATGAAGGCTATATTTTTCAGCGTAGTTCAAATGAATATATGATTAAGGCGCTGACGCCTATGGATGAGTTTGACGAATACTTTTCCACGCACCTGGCAACTGATGAATACGATACCATCGGCGGTTTTATTGTCAGTCAGCTTGAACACATGCCCAAAAAAGGCGAGAGTCTTGTCGTGGGCGCCATGAAATTTGAAGTGATCAGGGCGGATAGTCGGCGCGTACACTTATTAAAACTAAAGATAATTGAGTAGCCGGGCGTAGGTTTGGGTAGTCTTGCTGGTGTTGTTTATGAGGTCAAGTCTAAGCCATTACAATCAAACCAAGCAGTGAACCCTATGCGCATAGATTTAAGCAGGCGTTCAACTTTGTAGTTGTTGAACACCTGCTTTTTTCACATTCCCTATTCTCTTAAGTTGATGCATGGAGCATCTACCCCAACATGCATTTTTGTGTCCGTTTCTTAGCACCCACTTTGTTTTTGGTGCCGCTATAATTTGTCCTCGGGCTCGTTGTTAATAGTTCTCTGATGCCCGATTCCATGACGAATAGCGGTTGACGTTATTTTTAGGTATTCAATGTATCCATAAGATCGATCATAAATTCCATCTCTTCATCTTCAATACCAATCCAGGCATCAAATCCCAAGCCTTCCAAAACGCCTTTTCCTTTTGCATCATTGCTCATTTCTACTAGCAGGCTTTGAAATTCATCTCGTTTTCCGGCCAGTTTCGGCCCTATCATCAGTGAATGATGAATAACGCTAATCTGGCTGCGAACTAAAATTTTCAGTTGGCTTTTAATCATATTCGATAAATCATCATAAGCTTCAGCCAGGAAAATGCCGACATCGGCATCTCCGCGTAACAAATGTTTTGCAACTAGAACATAGGTATCATAAATATCGATATTCATATTGTTGGCATCCAAATCGCCAGGTTCCAGCATGATCATGCCCATCAAGCGCACATCGGGGTCCTCGGTAACAGCAACCCGGATACCGGGTGACAAATGGGCCACGTCTTCTACAGTATTTTTGGCGTTGACGGCAATAATAGCTTCATCAGTTTTGCCGAAGGGTTTTACTAAGGGTAAAAAGCCTTTTTCACGCACCAGCATCGCGGCATCAAAGGGATTGGCATAAATTAAATCAATTTCATCATTTTTGATAGCCGCTATCTGACTATGAAAATTGTCATACATTTTCAAATGGATAGCTTCTCCTGTCTGTTTTTGAAACCAGGTGTTAAAAATATACCAACCGGAAATGCGATCAGGGGAAAAATCTGGACTGATTGTAAATAAATTCGACATGATTAGGTTCCGTGTGGATTAAAACAAAGTCGGATAAAGCTTGATGCACTCTTCCACTTTGGTTCGAGAGGGTTTTCGACGTACGGAGGTATAACCCGTGACTTTACTATTCCGGACATTGGGAATGACTGTTGCTTTGACCCAGTAATAACCGCCATCTTTACGCAGATTTTTTACAAACCCTTGCCATTTGCTACCTTTTTGCACAGTGTCCCATAGGTCTTTGAAGGCCGCGGGCGGCATATCCGGGTGTCTTAATATTGAATGCGGCGAATTGATAAGTTCATCTTTCGTATATCCCGACATTTCAATAAAAGCCTGATTCACATGAGTGATCACACCGCTCGGATCTGTGGTCGATACGATAAGTTTGCCGTCAGGGTAGGGTGTTTCAACTTGGGTATATAAAATCTTACGCGTCATATTGCCGAAGAGATTCAGGGTAATCTCCTGGTAATCTCCGGCTATATCTTCAGGTTTCATATCGTGAAGCATTGGCTGTCCTCTTAATAAGTAGTCTATAACAAGTCAGCAATGCTCTCTGCTGCGCGTTTTACATCCAGAAAAATCAAGCCTAATTTGGCATTAGGCTTCGCCATGACCGTTAAGACCGCTTCTTCGCCCGCATAAGTCATCAGTACGTATCCCAACGCACCTTTAATCAACACCTGCTCTAATGTGCCTCTTGCCAATTCCTTAGCGGTTCTGTCGCCTAAAGAGAGCATGGCTGCGCTCATCGCGCCAACCCTGTCTTCATCCAAGCCGGCCGGTAATACGGAAGCCATCATCAGGCCGTCGGTTGATATAACGCCTGATGCCTGTATATCTGCTGAAGTACCATTAAGTTCTGTTAATACAGAAGTCAGCATATCTGCTCGCATTTTTATTTCCTCTTCTTCGGTAAGCTTGTGATAGTAAGTTTAGATTCAATGTTATTTAGTCGCATAGCGCATGCTTAATGCCCAAACCAGAGAAACAAATTCCGGCTGGTTAAAATGAGGGATTCCTGAAATGGCTACAACAAAACGATTATTACCGATAAATAACGGCCAGAATCCGATCTGACTATTCCCGGTTGCGTCAATGACTGCCCAGGCGTGGCTTGCCAGTCCCATGTTGTTCATCAATAAGCCGGATCGGCGCTCATGCACGGTTGCAATTTCAGCACTTAATGCCGATAGCTCTTCGGCAACCTCATGGGGAAATCCATGGCTGACCAGATAGAAACCTTGGCTATCGGCTAATAACACTTTGCCATGCTCTGAGATTTTACTTAACAGTTCAGGCAGGATTGCTTCTAATGCGCCCTGCGGATATTCAAGTACGGCATCAAGTCCCTGAATCCAGCCTAGTTTCTGGCAATGATGCAGCAATTCCATACATTTTTGTTCTTCATCCTGGCTCATCAGCTGCTGCAGATTGGCTACATTGAGCGCACAGGTTTGCTGCTGTTTTAGCAGTGCTCTTAAAAATTGACGCGGCTTATCGGTTTCCACAGAACAGACAGCATAATAGGCACCGGCCGGCGTTGGATACAGGTATAACCCTTCTGTTAACGAATAGGCGTTCATGTTTCATGCCTCAATTCCGGGATCCAGAGAATACAGCAATGACTGCACTAAAAGAGACACATCATTTTTGACTCTGGCGTCAACAGAAAATACCGGCGGTTTTATGCCCATCGCTCGCAACTGGCTATGGTAATCGTTAATGGTCGGCTTATTACTCAGATCCATTTGTGTCACCCCAATGGCTACATTCGTTTCAGCTATAAATTTCTGAAATGAATCCAGAAAGAATTTCATATCCTGAAAAGGATCCGCTCTTGTGTTATCAAGCAGCAAAATCAGGCCTATGCCGCCTGTTGTCAGAATATCCCACATGAAATCAAAACGTTCTTGCCCGGGCGTGCCATAAAGATGAATTTTCTCACCGCCGGTAAGGTTCATAATGCCGTAGTCCATGGCTACCGTTGTTGATGATTTTTTGGTCTTCGTCATGTCACTGGCAGAAGCATCCGTTTTAATGGGTGCTATATCGCTGATTGATTCGATGGCCGTTGTTTTACCCGCACCCACCGGGCCGGTAAAAATGATTTTGTAATGACTCATATTGCTCCAACGCTATGATTTATTTGCACGCAATTTTCCGATAATTCTACTTAACAGACCCTGTTGCTCAGTTTTTTTGACGACTGATGGTTGAACGATTTCATCCGCTTCTCTTTTAGCTTGTCCAATCAAGCCGAGCGCATAAGCTGAGCTGATAAATACGAACACATATTGCGGTTTGATTTTTAAAACTTCAGCGATTTCAGGTAAAGTTCTGGGGCTTGCCATAAGCAATGCTGAAATCCTTAATGCATGAGGCGTGACTACAAGGCGGGTAAAATTCGGCCAGTGCTTTAAAAAAACCGGTCTGTAAATATCCAGAGCGCCTGGATAACGTCCTTTAGACGTCCACGCAGCAAGTTTCCACAGAAAGGCATCCTGGTCATGAAACTTTTCTAAGCTCTCTTGAACTGATGCCGCAATTGATTCCTCAGGAGTAAGCGTCATCCCCGGTCCTGAAATTTTATTCATTCCCACACCGGCAAAAGCTCTCAGTTGTTTGTCATCGGCATCAAGCCAGATTTCATGGTTATGAGGAAAAATAATAAGCGGCTTCCAGCCTGAGTTTAAGCGCATTACCTGTTTTTTGGCTTCAGCGACCATTAAGGCTGACTGAACGTATCCCTGAAAATAATCTTTAGGGTTGTAAGTTGCATCGGGAAATTGCTTAGGATCATTTACATCCAAACCTGGAACGGATCCTATAAAGGCATTAAATTTTCCTTCATCAAGCTGCATTGCCGTTTGGTGTTTTGAGGTTTTTTTCTGTTCGTCAGTATTTGTAGCCTGCTTTTTAACCGGATCTTTTTCTGGTGATAAAGAACTTTCAGGCTTGGTAACCGGGTTCTGCGACTGACGTGAGGCTGTATTTTGCGTACAGGAGTTAACTTGATTCCCCGACTTTTTCTTTACGGATAAAATCGCGCCGGCTTCGCTCAAGGCGAACAGTAGGTCGGAGGTCTTGACAGGTTTTTTTACATAGAAAATATTTTCGAAGGCCAGTTCCTGTAGGGACAATGCAATAATCGGCCTAGCCGATTCAGTCAGTCTCTGCTCAATCAGCGTTTTGGCTTTTACGGAATCGGCATCGATAATGTCAATTTCAGCCTTCAGGTCTTCAACAACAACAGCGGCCCCTTTACAGGGCCCTTGAAGATACATTGCCATCATTTTATAAGCTCTTTCATCCATGCCGTGGAGAGCGGTTTTTAAAGGGCTTTTGCGTTTATCGCTCATTTTTTACGCTCATTAAAAAACGCCTGTAAGGTACTCCAGTCATTGGGCATTGCCACATCCAGGCCCGCTAAAATATTAAACATTGTTGTAAATCCCGAAGTATCGAGAGTCGATTTATAAAGTTCTAATAAGCACTGATGCAGTTCCAGTCTCTGCGGTTGATTGACGATGGCTTTTTCCAGCACGTCCTTTGCTTCATCGAGTTGGCTGTATTCAATATAATCGTGAGCCAGGACTAGCGGGTCATATGTTTGCTTATCAGACGTTTCAACCTGTTGAACCAGATTTCCGGTTCCAACCAGGCCTTTTGTAAAAACAGAGTATTGATTCCCGGACAGCAGTGAGACGTCAAAATCCTCAGTCATGAATGTCTGCAGCTTCTTATATTGTTCATCTGACAATTTTGATTTTGTCCCAATTATCATCCGCCGGCTGATGGCTTTTCCCCGTCCATTTAAGACAACCAGTAAATCAACCAGTGCGGCAAAAAGCGGCTCCTGTAAATTTGCTTGGTAACAGTGGTGAATGCGCTGAATGTGGGTAATTAATCGTTTGGGCTTTTTGGCAACAAGAAAAACAAGATTTTTTAAGAAATTGTCTGGCAACTTGCTATCGGTAAAGTTAAAAGCATCTGAGTCCGACAACAAAAACACATTAAATTCGGTGGGTTCATTGGCGTTATTTTGTTCGTTGCTGCAAGCAATCAATTGGCGGTATAGGGTCATTCATCAATTCTCAACTAAAGTGTGACAAAGAATAGATAGAATTTGATTATTTGCCAGTTTTAGCGCGAAAAAACTTAAAATTTGTGGGTGTTTAGAGAGCGTGGTCGCGATAAGTCTCGAAAGATAGGGCGTATGACCGGCTAAATTAAGCGCGGTCATTATCCCGGTTTTTGAAATTCGTGGGATTCCCAGTCAGCAATGAGGGGATGAAAAGCCGGTTGGGTTGCCTGCGGTTAGGCAACCCACATTTAGTGTTCGATTAACGATAGTTTTAATTCGGCCTAATCATATTTGATGTATTTAAACCGCGGGTCATCGGGCGTGCCTTCTAATGCGCCGCCCTCTTTGCCGGGCTGCCACATCACCACCTCTTCGATTTTACGGGCTAATTCAAAATCCTTGTTGGTAATGCCTTTAGCCGCATGATTCATTAGTTTAACGATCACAAAGGCATAAGAAACGGTAAGGTCAGGGTGATGGAATGCCGCCTCAGCCAAGTGTCCTACGGTGTTAACAACCATCAGCGTCGCTTTCCAGCCGCTGGTTTTGTATTTGCGCCGAATCCAGCCGTTTTCAAGATACCAGTGCGGCAACTCTTCCTTTAGACGCTGTTCGACATCTGCATCGGAATAAGTGTCTTCATGTGTACGTTCTCTCCAACCCATAATGGCTCACCTCTTGTTTGTTCGCTGATGAAAAGCCCGGATGACCTTGTAATCCTAGTTCTCCGGCTCCGAATGCGTGGCTTCGCAGCCTTGTTGATAAAAAATAAATGACGGGGTAAATGGAACAACATCAATCGTCAAGGTTGTTTCTTTTTGGAATAGTTTAACGGCATCAGCCACGCTATTACGGAAGTTATTGGACAATTGTTTGGTCAGTTTTTCTTGGGCTTCGTCTGCACCCAAGGCAAAAGGATCTTCCGCGAGATTGGTTGTATTGATGGCTTCCTGCAACGCTTCTGTCGCAAAGGTTTGAATTTTGTTTTCGAAGTCGCTGAAGACTTGCGGCCCTTTGTCGCGTTTAATTCGCTCTATATCGGCTGGATCGGCGTAGACAAGAAATGCGCCTTTAGCGCCTTGAAAATCATTTTTACAGGCTCCGCCATCCATGATCCTGACCAGGTTTAATGTTTTGTTGCCTTTAACCCAGGTCAGCGGCGGATTTGGACCTGATTGCGATGAATCCTCAGGTATTGCGGGTACTTTATCGGGAGCCGAGACGGCTTTTGCGTCCTGTTTGACCTCTTGAGTCGAACAGGCTGTCAGTGCAATAAATGCCATACCGATTAAAATTTGTACGCTTGCTTTCATAGATTACGGTGTGTCGTTAAGTAAGATGGTCCAGTATGTCGGGCATTGTAATCTTTAAAAAAGTCGTAAGGTAAAAAAATATGGTTGATGAACCGAGAAATACGCGGTGACAGATAAAAAACGAAAGCGCTGATTAGGTATAGCTCTCCCAAGCAATTGATATTTTTTAAAAATGAATATCCGACCTCTCGTTCATCACGGGCTTTTATTATGGCGGAATTAAAATTTCGCTTTACAAGCTTGTCATAAGTAATTAAAAAGTGAATTTTTAAAGCCAGATTAATTACGACTATGAAAGTATCTAAATCCGTACCCGATAAATCCGCGCCTGAAGTCGGTGCCGACAAAAGCAAAGATGAAGTTGATCTCGATATTGAAGGCTTCGATTTGGGTTTGAGTGGTGAATATATAACGCTTCCTAACGAAAGTGAGCGAGCGGCAAAAAAGATGGCTGCGCGCAGAAAAATTGAGCTGTACTGGGAGAAAAAACGTTTGCAGGAACAGCTCGGTGATTTTTATGACGAGGATCTTGATTTTTAATTCAGTCATATCAAGAGGGCTGGGCGGCGTTTATTTAGCGCATGGAAATAATAGGCTTTTTTGTTAAGTAACAGCTTGTTGGACGGATTTTGTGGTCGGGAGCCGATCATGCAATCATGTTCAACCGATTATTCAATCCGGTTTGCACATTTTTCGGTTAATATTGTCATCCGTTGGCGAGTTTTTCTTTTTTCAATCCGGATGTCATGACCATTTTTACACCTGTTACAGCAGTCAATTACTTAAATAAAGCGTTTTTGTTGTTTTTTCTTATCGGTTTTTTTGGTTACGCATCTGCCAAAGAGCATCACTTTTTGGTTCTCAATTATCACGACATCGTCGGGGCGGAAGGTGCCAAGCCGCCTTTTAATTCGATGGATGTCAGTGTCGATCATCTTGAAGAGCATCTAGGCTGGTTGAAACAAAACGGCTACAAGATTGTCAGCGTACAAAATATTCTCGATGCAGCAGCGGGGAAAGATACGTTGCCCGATAAAGCCGCGCTGTTGACCTTTGATGACGGCTATCTGAGTTTTTATACCCGCGTCTTCCCGCTATTAAAGAAGCATCATTATCCGGCTACGGTTGCGCTGGTGGGAACCTGGATGGACGGCAACGTCACGGCGGACGAGCCGGGCAAGCCATTGCTCAACTGGGAGCAGGTAAGAGAAATGGTGCAGTCCGGTTTGGTAGAGGTCGCCTCGCACAGCTACGACCTGCATAAAGGCGTGAATGCCAATCCGCAAGCCAATTCGCAGGCGGCGGCGGTTACCCGGCTGTATGACGACCCGATGCTGGTTTACGAAACCGATGAGCAGTATCGCGAACGTATCAATGCGGCTCTGTTGAAAAGTGCCGAGTTCATCTTTCAGCATGCGGGCGTCAGACCCAGGGCCATGGTTTGGCCGTATGGAGAATATAACCAAATCGCCGTGCAGGCGTCGCGTGAAGCCGGAATGCCGATGACGATGGGGCTGGTGGACGGCTTTAATACGGTGGCGGATATTAGCGCGTTGCGTCGCTTGATTATGGTCGATAATCCCGATCTCAGCCAATTTGCGGAGCTTGTGACCGGGATGCGTACCGGCAGGTCTTTGCGGGTAGCGCATCTGGACCTGGATTATCTTTACGATGAAGACCCCGAGCAAACCGAGCATAATCTGGATGCCGCGATTCAACGCATCAAAGACATGCATATCAACACGGTTTATTTGCAAGCCTATGCCGATCCTGACGGCGACGGCAACGCCGATGCGCTATATTTTCCCAATCGCCATTTGCCGGTAAAACAGGACTTGTTCAGTCGGGTTGCCTGGCAATTAAAAACCGTAGCCCGAGTGAAAGTTTATGCCTGGATGCCGATTATGGCCTATCAAGGCAAAGCGCCGGAATCCTGGTATGTTCAGGAATGGCGGGACGGCAAGGCCCAAAACGCCAGTCATGTTTATAACCGGTTATCGCCGTTCAATCCCGAAGCGCGCCAGTATGTGGCCGAAATTTACGAAGATTTAGCCAAACATTGTAGTTTTGACGGCATTTTATTTCATGACGATGGCATTTTGTCGGATTATGAAGATGTATCGCCGGTAGCGTTGGCTTATACGAAAGAGGCGTGGGGCCTGCCCGACCAATTCGAACAGTTGCATGCGACCAGCAAAATGCGCATGGCGTGGGCGCAACATAAAACCGAATTGATCAACCAATTTACCGATGAGCTGGCAAGTCGGGTGCGTATTTATCGACCCGGCATAAAAACCGCGCGTAATTTTTATGCGCTGCCCTTGTTAAAGCCTTACAGCGAAGAATGGTACGCGCAGTCGTTTAAATCCTTTTTAGCGCATTACGATTATGTCGCCATCGAAGCCATGCCTTTTATGGAAGAGGCGGAAAACCCCAAACAGTGGCTCACACAATTGGTAAAAGCCGCGGCTAAACAGCCCGATGGCCTTAAAAAAACCGTGTTCGAGCTGCAATCGATCAATTGGAAAACCCAACAGAAAATTCCGATGCCGGTCTTTATCGGGCAACTGGAGTTGCTGAAAAAATTGGGCGCCAGCCACATTGGCTATTATCCTGACAATGTTTTTGAGGATCAGCCGCGCCTGGCTGATTTACAACAACATTTCTCACTTCCTATCCAGCCTTAATCATGAATTTTGTTTTAATCAACCTGAATAGGGTGGCACCAACAGTAGGCGCTTTAGGCGATGCCGTTTGCCCTGAAAAACCATGAATATTTCATTGCAAAACGTGATCGCAATACTACAGAACCAATGGCATGATTGTGTGACTGCATGGGAACCGCTGGATGACACCATCGAAGGATTCATTTATTACTATCCTTTGTTTATGGCCTACATCTGGATGTTCGGCGCGCTGATTTTTTATTTCCGTCATGAATGGCGTCAGCAAGGTAATGCCGAACACCTGCCCGAATTAACCGAGCAGCCGCCGGTTTCGATTTTGATTCCCTGTTATAACGAAGGGGACAATATTCGCGAAACCGTGGAAATTTTGCTGCGCCAGAAATACCCGGCCTTCGAAATTATCGCCATTAATGACGGCAGCAAGGACAACACGCTGGAAATATTGCAGGAGCTGGCCGAACAGCATCAGCAACTACGCGTGGTCAATTTGCACACCAACCAGGGCAAGGCGATGGGTTTGCGTACCGCCGCGTTACTGGCCAACAATGAAATCCTGATTTGCATCGACGGCGATGCATTGCTGGCTCCCGAAGCCGTCGCCTGGATGGTGCGGCATTTTCAGGATAACCCGAATGTCGGCGCAGTCACCGGCAATCCTCGCATACGCAATCGCTCCACACTGTTAGGCCGGATTCAGGTCGGCGAATTTTCAGCCATCGTCGGCATGATCAAACGGGCGCAACGGTCTTACGGACAGGTCTTCACCGTCTCCGGCGTTATTGCGGCATTCCGCAAATCCGCATTGCACGATGTCGGTTACTGGAGCAATGACATGGTCACCGAAGACATCGACATCAGTTGGAAGTTACAGCTGGCCGGGTGGTCGATCTACTTCGAACCGAACGCCTTATGCTGGGTGTTGATGCCGGAAACCCTGCATGGCTTATGGAAGCAGCGATCACGCTGGGCGCAGGGCGGAACCGAAGTGTTGCTACGCTATTTTCGCGATCTGTTTCGCTGGTCGTCCCGCGGTATGTGGCTGTTATACGGCGAATGCCTGATCAGCATCTTCTGGGCGTTTTTGATATTACTGCACATACTTTACGCCCCCGTGGCATTGTTTAACGAATCGACCAGCGAATCGTTGCACGATCTTAGCCCCAACTGGACCAGCATGTTGCTGAGTCTGACCTGTCTTATACAATTCGGCGTCAGCCTGTTCATCGATTCGCATTACGAATCCCGTACCGGTGGCGTCGCACGGTATTATTACTGGATGGTATGGTATCCCCTGGTGTACTGGCTGATAAACGTCGGCACCACCATTGTCGGTTCGGTTCGGGCGATAAAAAAGAAACGCGGACAACGTGCGATATGGGTCACCGTGGACAGAGGCTTGCGCGAGAAATGAAAGAATACATTATTAACGCCCCGCAGCTGCAAAGCCTGCAAAAACGGGCAGGGGCTTTATTTGTTTGGGCCGTCTGTTGGGTTATGTGGGTTTATTTGTTGATTCCCTTGGTCACCTTAAGCAGCTGGGTGCTGGGCGATAGAAAGATGATCAACGAAATGCGCTGGTTTGGCGGTTATAAAAGCTTGCTGGAGCTGATGCAGATTTACGTTGTAACTTTGTTGGTAATGGTTGCGCTCTGGTTATGCTGGATAAGTTATCGCAAATTCCGGAGCAGGGTAATGCATCCGGAGGCACATAAAATTGTTAACGACACGGAGCTGTGCGCGTTTTATCAAGTGAAAGCCGATGAATTGCAGCAGTGCCGGAACGTATCGATGATTACCGTTTATTTTGACGATCATGGGCATATCGTTCATCTTGATCCGCATATAGATCGGTAGCTTATAATTTTATTGCCTTGTTATTCATGGCTGATGTGAAGTAAAGCAGACGATTATGTGGTTTATGGCGAAGTGCAGTATATTAGGTAAAACTGCACAAAAAAAGAACCGGTTACAGCAAAAAACACTTCGGAGAGCGAACATGAATCCCAAGCAATTAATTATCAAATGCTATGCTGAATGCGAAGGCGGCGTATGGGTGGCCCTATGTTTAGACTTTAATCTTGCAGCGCAAGGCGATTCATTTGAAGATGCCAAATTCAAACTCGAAGCGATGATTAAAGAATATGTTTATGATGCTTTGGAAGGCGAAGATAAAATTTACGCAAGCCAGTTATTAAGCAGACGCGCGCCTTTTTCGGCATGGTTTAAATACTATGTTATGAAAATCAAAAATAACATCTTCCATAGCAGCAACCATATATTTGATGAAACAATGCCGCTGAGACCGGCATGAGTGGGGAATTTCCACCCCTGACCTGCAAAGAAATAAAACTAATCTTAACCTATCTCAATTTTACGCCACGCCCGAGAAAAGGCACGTCGCACGAACAATGGGTTAAAGAAGAAAACGGTAGATTATATAAAGTCACTGTTGATTGTCCCAAAGCGCCTTTCTCGCAAACGCTGATCAAGAGCATGGCCGAACAGGCTGGAAAAACCAAGAAAGATTTCTACGCTATTATCAAAAAACTGTAATCCTCCGAGAGTAGGTTTTTTATTGCCGGAATTTTGTCCGGCATTTGGCGGCGGTGAGTCTGGTTTTCGAAGCTCATCATTTTCCGGATATTTAATTTGATGATTGTGGAGGCGTGGTTTGTCTCAATGTTCATATAAGTGGTAGGCAAAGAATTTTTCCAGTCCTTTGTGCGTGAAACTTTTAATCATAAATTAAATTGCAACTTGTCAGGTTACACGGTGCAACGTGATAACTATAAAAAAGGCCTGTTTTCGTAGGTCATACCCGATATTTGCGGGTTTCGATATGGCGATGGATTCCATGTTTGCCTGCTGCCCTATCACTGGATGCTGGACAACGAGAAGCTGTAACTCGACCTACATTCTCTTATAATTTATTTTTAGTGAAATAAAATGCCGTTTATAACGCGTTTACCAGGAAACAAGAGGTGCCGATATGTCGAAAGAATCCTTTCCTTTGTCCAAGGTCTACGGTCTGCTCGAGCCGGGGCCGGTTGTACTGGTTTCAACCTCCAGGGAGGGCCGTGCGAACATCATGACTATGTCATGGCACACCATGATGGAGTTTGAGCCGCCGCTGGTAGGTTGCGTAATCAGCAATGGGGACTTCACCTTCGATAGTTTGAAAGCAAGCAAGGAATGCGTGATCAACATTCCAACGGTGGAACTGTCAAAACAGGTCGTAGACTGCGGGAACTGCTCAGGACGAACGGTCGACAAATTCAAGGAGTTCGGGCTCACGCCAGTGGCCGCTTCGTGCGTCGATGCGCCGCTTATCGACGAATGCTATGCCAATCTTGAATGCAGGGTCGTCGATCAGAAGATGGTTGCCAAATACAATCTCTTTATCCTTGAAGTTGTCAAAGCCTGGATTGACCCAGAGAAGCAACATCCGCAGACGATTCATCATATGGGGGAAGGCGTGTTCATGGTTGCCGGTGAGACGATCCACTTGCCTTCCAAGATGAAATAACTTCGTTTAATTGCGCGATCGGTATCTATATAACTGTTTTTCTCATCCCTGTGTTCTGGATTCGCTTCGCGCTCTAACGGGTCCGGCAATCCCTGCCGGAATGACGACGATTTGTGAAGCATTACTCCAGCCATTCGATAATGTGGTCTTCCAGGTCATCGATTTCAGATTCTTTCATCGCATAACTGCTGATTGAAACACCGGCGTCCTGAACAGTTTCGGCGTTTTTTGACAGCAGGGGATGCCAGGATGGAAGTTCTTCTCCATCGCTCAATAACCGGTAAGCGCAGGTTGCCGGTAGCCAGTTGTATTCGGCAAAGTCGTGCTGTTTTAAGTCCAGACATTCGGGGACTAATCGGGTGCGTTCGGTATAACGGGTGCAGCGGCAAGTATCCAGATCGATCAGGTTGCAGACGACGCTGGTAAAGTAGATGTCGCCGGTGTCTTCGTCTTCCAGTTTGTGCAGGCAGCATTTGCCGCAGTTATCGCATAATGACTCCCATTCTTCGGTGGTCATTTCAGATAGTTTTTTAGTTTCCCAAAAGTTCATAGGGTATTACTCGTTAAAAGATTGATTAATTCACCACGAAGGCACGAAGAGCACGAAGTTTTGCCGGATTTTCTTCGTGAACTTCGTGCCTTCGTGGTGAATTCTTAGATTACTACTCACATCAGTTGTCAAGCAGCTCCCATACCGGCTTGATGCTCTCAGGCAAGGGCGCAAGCTTGCCTAATTCCACCCATGGGTTGGCCGGGTTGTGAAAGTCGGAACCAACTGAACCGGCCAGCTCAAAGCGCGTTGCATAACCGGCAACCAGCTTTATTTCGTCGCTATTATACCGACCCGTTACGACTTCGATGCCTTGGCCTCCGGCTTCCTTGAATGCGGCTAACAGGCGTTTCATCCAGCTGGCGGTCAGTTTGTAGCGTAAAGGATGCGCCAATACCGCAACGCCGCCGGACCCCGTAATCCAGCTTACCGCCAGTTCCATGTCAGACCAGGTCGTAGCAACAAAAGCGGCTTTTCCGGCGCCAAGATAGCGGTCGAACGCTTCCTGTTGGGTGGAAACATGGAATTGCGAAAGCAGGAAGTCGGCGAAATGGGTGCGGGTGATCATGCCTTCTCCGGCGGCTTTTTTGACGGCTTCCAGCGCGCCGGGAATACGTTTTTTCTCCAGCTTATCGGCGATTTTTTCGGCGCGTTCGGTACGCATGATTTGCAGATTGCGGGTGGCCTCGGCAAGCGGCGGATAGGCTGGATCAATACCCAGTCCGACAATGTGAAAACATTTATTCTGCCAGCTGGTTGACAGCTCTATGCCGGGAATTAATTTGATGCCTGCGGTGTCTGCCGCAGCTTGCGCTTCGTTGAGTCCCGAGACGGTATCGTGATCGGTTAAAGCCAGCGAGGTGACGCCGCATTCATGGGCGCGCTGCACGACTGCCGTGGGCGATAATGCGCCGTCGGAAGCGGTAGAGTGGCAGTGTAGATCGTAGTTTTCAGTCATAGGTTTTCTAGGTTAAAGGGACAAGGTTAAAGGCGGCTTAAGGGCGTTGATTTGTCCTTACACCTTTCACCTGTCTCACTGATACTCGCCATAAAGTTTTGCATAAAGGCCGTTTTGGCTGAGTAGGGTTTCATGTTGTCCATGTTCGCAGATTTGGCCTTGTTCAAAAACATAAACATGATCGGCTTGTTTAACGGCGCTCAGGCGATGAGCGATAATGATGGTGGTGCGGCCTTTTAAAAATTCTGCCATCGCTTGATGCAATTTGTGCTCTGTTTCGCTGTCCAGTGCTGAGGTGGCCTCATCCAGTATAACCACTTTGGGATCGGCGACGATCATTCTGGCAATGGCCATGCGTTGCCGCTGACCGCCTGAAAGCCTCATGCCCAGCCGACCGATGATGGTGTCCAAGCCTTTATCCAGATCCTGCACGACATCGTTTAATTGCGCGATAGCCAGTGCATTCCATAATGCGGCATCGGTAGCCGGTTTACCCAGGGTCAGGTTGGCGCGGATAGTGTCGTTAAACAGGACGGGATGTTGCAGCACGGTGACGACGTTTTCCCTGACCACTTCCAGGCCGATGCGGTCGATGGCGACATCGTCGAAATAAATCTGGCCGCTGTCGGGTGGATACAGGCCGATCAGGGTTTGGACCAAGGTCGATTTGCCGCCGCCGCTGGCGCCAACCAGGGCAACCTTTTCGCCAGCCTTGATTTTTAACTGGATGCCGTCGAGTATTTTTTCATGCCGGTCTGTCCTGCCCGGCACCCTGCGGGTAAATGCCAATTCGCTCCCGGCGAATTGGTCATCGCTGTAGCTAAAATGCAGATTTTCTACGCGTAAAGAGACGGTTTTTTTATTTAAAAACGGGTTTTCAAGGTGAGGGTAATGCGGTTCCTGTTTCAGCGCATTAAGACGGTTGATGCGGGTCAACGCGGCTTTGGCGGCATAGAAGGCGTATTGGATGCTCAGGATTTCCTGCACCGGCGCCATCATGAACCACAGATAACCGAATACCGCCAGCATTTGCCCGATGCTGAGATCGGAATAAAATACCATCAGCATCGCGCAGGCGCGAAATACGTCAAAGCCGAACAGGAATACCAGAAAACTCAAACGCGTTGCCGCATCGCTTTTCCAGGCGAAAGCGGTCGAAAAATCCTTAACCGACCGGGCCGATTCGATCAGCTGCTGGCAATAATGTTTCTCGCGATTGCTGGCTCGTATTTGATGGATGGCTTCCAGCGTTTCAGTCAAGGATTGCTGAAAAACTTCGTAAGCGGAGTTTTCCCTGGATTTTAAGTCTTTGACGCGAGAGCCGATCACGCGGGTGAAATAAATAACCACGGGATTTAGCAGCAGGATAAATAAACCCAGCTGCCAGTGCATCCATAATAAAATAACCGCTGTGCCGATAATGGTCAGGCCGGATACAAGCAGCTTGCTGACGGTAGTACCGATAAACGTGTCAATCGTATCAAGGTCTTTGACCAGATGGGTTACCACCGTGCCGGTGCCCAGGCTTTCATATTCGGACATCGAAATGTTTTGCAAATGCCCGATCAGGTTAGTGCGGATGCGGAACACTATATCCTTGGCAATGCAGGAAAATTGCCGGGACTGAATGATGTTGAAAATGATCGCAATAATGCGCAGGACGACGCTGATCAGCAAAATAACGCTGATGTAAAGAATGGGAATTTGCCAGCTTACAGGGAACAGCAGGTTGACGGTTTTAATGATAATGCCGGGTTTATGCAATAGCACTTCATCGACCAGCAACGGCATCAGCAACGGCACCGGAACGCTGGCAATGGTTGCCAGAATGGCGATAAAATGGGAGGCAATCAGTTCTTTTTTGTGTTCTAAAGCAATTTGGTAGATAGTGTTCCAACTGTAAGGTTGGGTAGCCTGTTTTGATTGCACGGGATTAGATAGGGATGTTTGTACGAGCGCTTGATTATATCTGTCTGAAACATCTTTAGGAATATATTTACTGTGAGTGAAATATGAAACGCCTGCGTGGAAAACTGTTGTTGTGTCTGGTGCTTTTTTCCGGTGCAGTACTTGGCGATACTTTGAGCCGGCAAAGAAATGACTTTTTGCAGGCGGAAAAACTGCTTGCGCAGGGCAATAACGCTGCGATCTTGGACATCAGCGCCGCCGCCTTGATCGATTACCCTCTATATCCCTATCTGCAATATCAGTGGCTGAAAGATAATTTACAGCAAGCCGACCGGATTCTGGCTTTTTTAGCAGCCTATAAAGAGACTCGTTATGCCGGATTATTGAGGTCTAAATGGCTGGATTATCTGGCTAAAAATGAGCGTTGGAACGATTTTATCCGGCATTATATCGCCAAGGATGGTGTGTATGCCGCAAGCCTGCCGGGAGCAGGCGCGGCGGGGGTGACAGACAATACTGCGCTTGAATGCCAGTACAATCTGGCAATCTATAACACGGGCAATCAACAACAAGCATTAAATGCAGCCAAACGCTTGTGGGTTACCGGGGATTCGCTGCCGGAAGAATGCGATCCGCTGTTGTCGGCATTGATGATGTCGCCCGGCTTTACGCCGGAACTGATTTGGCAGCGATTTGAGCTGGCTTTGAATAAAGATAATGTCTCGGTGGCCGAATACGTGCGCCGTTCGCTGAGCAGTGCAGATCAGAATGTTGCCGATGTATGGTTACGAGTTCACCAAAGCCCTGCGTTAATCGAAAATAGCGGCTTTTTGAGTCCGCAAATGGGGCGGCTGTTCGCCCATGGCGTTGATCGGTTGGCAAAGTCCGATTTGAGTCTGGCTGTTAAGCTTTGGGACGACAGAAAACACGCTTTCCAGATAGATGACCAAACCGTCCGGCAACTGGATCGCAGTCTCGCGATCGGCTTGGCACGCAGCCGAAAACCGGACGCTTATTATCGCCTTAGTCAATTGCCTGTTGTCGATGCGGAAGTCAATGAATGGAAAGTCAGGGCGGCTTTGCTTGAACAAAACTGGCAGCATGTCGCCGAGGCGCTGGCGGGTTTGACAGCTCAGGAACGGCAGGATCCTAAATGGCAATACTGGCTGGCCAGGTCGCTGGATCAAACCGGGAGCTCTTTGCAAGCGCAGGATGTCTACACCAAGCTCGCTGAAGATCGGAGTTTTTACGGGTTCTTGGCCGCCGATAATGTTCATAAGCCTTATCAGTTTTCCAATAAACCGGTTTTTCTGGCGGAAAATGAACTCGAAAAGCTGGCCAATGAAACTGATTTTAAAGTGGTTCGGGAGCTTAATTTACTGAACAGGGACGCGGAGGCCGAACGGCAATGGTGGTATGCGGTAAAAAAACTGAGCAAGGAGCGGCGCATGATCGCCGCCAAATTGGCTCAGCAATGGCACAAGGATCAAATCGCGATTGCTACGTTGGTTAAAGCCGATTATTGGGACGATCTGGCGTTGCGATTTCCCGTTTATTATTCGAGTCAGGTTCATAATAACGCCTACTTGCATAATCTTGATCCGGCCATTGTTTTCGGCCTGATTCGGCAGGAAAGCATCTTCAATAAGGATGCCGAGTCAGCCGTTGGCGCGCGCGGCTTAATGCAGGTCATGCCCAGGACGGGGATGCAGATAGCGCGAGACTTGAAGGAAAAATGGCAGTCGGACAACAGTCTGTTTAATCCTGATGTTAATGTCAGGTACGGCGCTTTTTATTATAAGCAGCTGCTAAAACAGTTTCATGGGCACTTTGCGTTGGCAATTGCCGCTTATAATGCGGGGTCCGGGCGGGTGTCAAAATGGTTGCCGAGTGTTGCGTCCATGCCGGCAGATATTTGGATAGAAACTATCCCGTTTAAAGAAACCAGGAAATATGTCACTTCGGTGCTTTCTTACGCCATTATTTATCAGCAACTCATACTCGGTAATTGCTCCATGCATGACTCTACCTCTTGCATCCCTGCAGTCGAAAAAAAGGGCTTGAAGATGAAGGAATTGATGCTTGATGTATTGCCCGGCTAAAATTTGAGCTGATTTTTTTTGATGGCTGTTAGATAATGCACAGTTTAGAATAATAATAATTACGTTAAGGTATATAAAGAGTATGGGGAAACAGCACAGTTTTACGCGCGAAGAATTGTTGAAGTCCGGCAGGGGAGAACTGTACGGGCCGAAAAATGCGCAATTGCCTCTACCGAATATGTTAATGATGGATCGTATTACCCTTATTACCGATGAAGGTGGTGCATACGGAAAGGGCGAAATCATTGCTGAGCTGGATATAACGCCTGATTTATGGTTTTTTGACTGTCATTTTCAAGGCGATCCTGTAATGCCCGGTTGTTTGGGGCTGGATGCGATGTGGCAGTTGGTCGGTTTCTTTTTGTGCTGGATGGGCGGTCCCGGTAAAGGACGCGCTTTGGGTGTGGGTGAAGTTAAATTTACCGGACAAGTGTTGCCTACGGCCAAGAAAGTGACTTATCGGGTCAATTTAAAAAGAGTAATTATGCGGAAGTTGGTTATGGGTATCGCTGACGCCACCATGGAAGTCGATGGCAAAGTGATTTACGAGGCTACCGATTTACGGGTTGGTTTATTTACTTCCACCGAAGATTTTTAGAGGCGTTAATAATGAAAAGAGTCGTAGTAACCGGTTTAGGCATTGTTTCCAGCATAGGGAATAATCGAACAGAGGTTGTCGATTCCCTTAAGGAAGGCCGTTCAGGAATCGCTTTTGCAGACGTTTATCAGGAAATGGGTTTCCGCAGTCATGTACACGGGCCTATCAATATAGATTTAGACGCATTTATCGACCGTAAAATAAAACGTTTTATGGGCGATGGCGCTGCGTTCAACTATATTGCCATGCAGCAGGCGATTGATGATTCAGGCTTGGACGAATCTGATGTATCAAATTTCAGAACCGGCCTAGTGATGGGTTCCGGCGGTCCTTCAACCTCAAACATTGTTGAAGCGGCTGATATTCTGCGCGAAAAAGGCATCAAAAAAGTGGGGCCGTATATGGTGCCAAGAAGCATGTCCAGCACCAATACTGCATGTCTTGCGACACCTTATAAAATTAAAGGCGTCAATTACACCATCAGTTCGGCGTGCGCGACCAGCGCACACTGCATCGGCCATGCGATGGAATTGATCCAGATGGGCAAGCAGGATGTGGTGTTTGCCGGTGGTGGTGAAGAAGTGCATTGGACCATGTCGGTGTTATTTGACGCGATGGGCGCGTTGTCTTCCAAATACAATGATACGCCGACTACAGCTTCAAGGCCTTATGATGAAACCCGTGATGGATTCGTTATCTCCGGCGGCGGCGGTGTGTTGGTGATCGAAGAATTGGAACATGCCAAAGCGCGCGGTGCGAAAATCTATGCCGAGCTGACCGGGTATGGCGCTACCTCCGACGGTTACGATATGGTTCAGCCTTCAGGTGAGGGCGCTGTACGTTGTATGCAGCAGGCGATGGCGACGATCGGCGGTAGCAAAATTGATTATATCAATGCCCATGGCACCAGTACGCCGGTTGGTGATACCAAAGAACTTGAAGCCTTGCGCAACGTGTTCGGCCAGGGTAACGTGCCATTAGTCAGCTCCACAAAATCGCTGACAGGTCACGCATTGGGCGCGGCAGGTGTTAATGAGGCGATTTATTCGTTGTTAATGATGGAAGAAAACTTCCTCAGCGCATCGGCCAATATCACCCAGCTTGATCCGGGCGCAGCAGGCATTCCGATCGTGCGTGAACGTAAAGACAACATTACGTTGAATACCATTATGTCGAACAGCTTCGGCTTCGGCGGCACCAACGCTACACTGATCTTTCAGCGTTACAACGGCTAACGAAATCTTTTATTCACCACGAACGACTGCATGGATGCAGGAGGTAGAGCACCAACAGTAGGCGCTTTAGGCGATGCAGGAGCAATTGCCGAGACACAAAGAGCACGAAGTTTTATTTCTTCGTGCTCTTCGTGTCTTCGTGGTGATAGGCTTTTATCCTTTTCTCTCAAATACTTCATATCTCTGACCATGTCAGATCCAAACCAAAAATCCAGAATCCAGTTTAATAAACTACAAAAACATTTGCGACACACGGTTGGCGATGCGATTGCCGACTACAACATGATCGAAAATGGCGACAAGGTCATGGTGTGCTTATCCGGCGGCAAGGATTCATTCACCCTGCTGGACATCCTGATGCACTTGCAAAAAACCGCACCGGTTGAGTTTGAATTGATCGCGGTCAATCTGGACCAGAAGCAGCCCGGTTTTCCCGAACACGTCCTGCCGGAATATCTGGCATCGCTGGATGTGCCGTATCATATTATCGAAAAAGATACCTACAGCGTGGTCAAGCGGGTTATTCCCGAGGGCAACACCACCTGCGGACTGTGTTCGCGCCTGCGGCGCGGCACCTTATACGGCTATGCCGAAGCCAATAATGTCACCAAAATAGCCTTGGGGCACCATCGCGACGATATTCTTGAAACTTTTTTCCTGAATATTTTTTACGGCGGTAAATTAAAAGCGATGCCGCCCAAGTTGTTAAGCGACGATAAGAAAAATATTATCATCCGGCCCTTGGCGTACACCCGTGAAAAAGACATTGAACGTCTGGCTGCATTTAAAAACTACCCGATTATTCCCTGCAACTTGTGCGGTTCCCAAGAAAACCTGCAACGCCAGGCCATGAAAGTCATGTTAAAAACTTGGGATAAACAGTTTCCGGGACGCTTGGAAACCATTTTTACCAGTCTGAAAAATGTCGCGCCTTCGCAGTTGGCCGATACGCAGTTATTCGATTTTGCCGGGTTAACGCGGAGCCAGCAAACTGAAGAGCAGGTTATGACATTTAATGCCGGTTTGGATGTGTTGGCGCAATAACAGCATCGTCCTTTTTACCGATTTTGGGCCGTCAGGTCCTTATATCGGGCAAATGGAATCGGTGTTATTGCAGGCCGTGCCGAATGTGCCTGTAATCAATTTGTTGAGCAATGCACCGACAGCTGATCCTCGATTAAGTTCCTATTTATTGGCCGCATTGCGGCACGGTTTTCCTGTAAACAGTATTTTTCTGGCCGTGGTTGATCCAGGTGTCGGTGGTACACGCAGAGCCGTTGTTTTACAGGCTGATGGACAAACGTTTGTCGGGCCGGATAACGGTTTGCTGAATACCGTCGCCGTTCAAGCTCAAAATGCGCAATGGTCGGAAATTACCTGGAGACCGGAACATTGCTCAATGAGCTTTCACGGCAGGGATCTGTTCGCCCCCGTTGCCGCAAAGTTGGCCATCAATGCGGCAGATGATTTATTACAGCCATTTGACCGAAATGATTTAAGCGATTGGCCTCAAGATTTGGCGGAAGTGGTTTATTTCGATTATTACGGCAACGCGATGACCGGCTTGCGCTACAGTACAGCCTTTTCCGATAAGACGCTAACCGTCAATGGTATTGCGATTAAACAGGCCGATACTTTCGGCGCTGTCGAAGAGCAACAGGCTTTCTGGTATAAAAACTCCAGTGGTCTGGTCGAAATTGCGGTCAATAAAGGCTGTGCAGAACAGCAGCTGGGCCTGAAATTGGGAACGGAAATCGGTTTTTAGTCGATTGATAGCTAAAGTCGTTGTCCCAATGGCCTTAAGCCGGCAACTTGGGATGAACAGCCCTCGCTTATAGTTTATAATCACCCTCTGTTTAAAGTTTTTATCGACCGGCGTTCATACGTGCGTTTGGTCTTGACTGTCATTGGTTAAATACACCCCATGCAAGAAATAAATCCGATCAAAAACAAAATAGCCGACTTAAAAAGCCGTGGCGATGCCCTTAGGAGGTATCTTTGACTTTGACGTCAAGAGCGAGCGTTTAGTCGAAGTTTTAAGAGAGCTGGAAAACCCGAAAATCTGGGATAACCCGGAAGAAGCGCAGGCCTTGGGCAAAGAGCGAGGCCAGCTGGAAGTCATCGTTAACACCATTAATGACCTGGAACGCGGCCTTAGCGACGCTGAAGAACTGCTGCTGATGGCGGTTGAAGAAGACGATGAAGAAACGGTTGAAACCGTCGTCGATGATCTGGAGCACTTTGAAAAAAGAGTCGCGGACTTGGAGTTCCGCCGCATGTTTTCCGGGCAAATGGATGCCAATAATGCCTTTTTGGACATACAGTCCGGCTCCGGCGGTACCGAGGCCCAGGATTGGGCATCGATCATCGAACGCATGTACTTGCGCTGGGGCGAACAGAAAGGCTTTAAAACCGAACTGATTGAGGAATCGCAAGGCGACGTGGCCGGCATCAAAAGCGCCACGATCAAGTTCGAAGGCGAATATGCGTTCGGCTGGCTGCGCACCGAAACCGGCGTACATCGCTTGGTTAGGAAATCGCCGTTCGATTCGGGCAATCGCCGCCATACCTCGTTTGCCTCGGTATTCGTGTCGCCGGAAATTGATGACGATATCGACATCGACATCAACCCCGCCGATATACGCGTCGATGTCTACCGTGCCAGCGGCGCGGGTGGTCAGCATATCAACAAAACCGAATCGGCCGTGCGTATGACCCACAACCCGACCGGCATCGTCGTGCAATGCCAGAGCGACCGTTCGCAGCATAAAAATCGCGACACTGCGATGAAGCAGTTGAAAGCCAAATTGTACGAGCTGGAAATGCGCAAACGCAGCGAAACGGCTCAGGCCTTGGAAGATACCAAGTCGGATATAGGCTGGGGCAGCCAGATTCGTTCCTATGTGTTGGATCAGTCGCGGATCAAGGATTTGCGCACCAATGTAGAAACAGGCAACACCCAAGCGGTTCTGGATGGCGATCTGGATCAGTTTATCGAAGCCAGCCTGAAGAGCGGCTTGTAAAGTTTATTAAAACAAAAGAGTTAATAAAAAATGTCAGAAATTGAGCACGACGAACAGGAACAAATCAGACAACGCCGCAGCAAATTAAATGAGTTGCGCGAAAATGGCGGTATTGCTTTTCCTACCGATTTTCGCCGCAATGTGGTGGCGGGTGAATTGTTGGCCGAATACGGCGAAAAATCCAAGGAAGAGCTTGAAGCGGAACCGTTGCGGGTAAAGCTGGCCGGGCGCATGATGACCCGTCGGGTTATGGGTAAAGCCAGTTTTGCGCATATTCAGGACATGTCCGGCCAAATACAGCTTTATGTGACTCGTGATGCGCTGCCCGAAAGCTTTTACAACGAGCAGTTTAAAAAGTGGGATATTGGCGATATCGTCGGCGCGGAAGGCGTACTGTTTAAAACCCAGACCGGCGAACTCAGCGTCAAGATCGATGATATTCGCCTGCTGACCAAAGCCTTGCGCCCGTTGCCTGAAAAATTCCATGGCATTGCCGATCAGGAAATCAAATATCGCCAACGTTATCTCGATTTGATTATGAGCGAGCAATCGCGCAACACCTTTTTGATCCGTTCCAAGGTGGTCGCTTATATTCGTCAATTCCTGATCGAGCGCGATTTCCTGGAAGTTGAAACGCCGATGATGCAGATGATCCCCGGCGGGGCAACGGCGCGTCCTTTTACCACCTTTCATAATGCGTTAGACATGGAACTGTATCTGCGTATCGCACCGGAATTGTATTTAAAACGTCTGGTGGTCGGCGGTTTTGAACGGGTGTTTGAAATTAACCGCAACTTCCGCAATGAAGGATTATCGACGCGTCATAATCCCGAGTTCACCATGCTGGAGTTTTATCAGGCTTACGCGGAATATCATGATTTAATGGATTTAACCGAAGCCATGTTGCGCGGCGTCGCGGTTGAAGTGTTAGGGCAAACGGAGATTACTTATCAAGGCGAGCAATACGATTTCGGCAAGCCGTTTGACCGCATGACTGTGTTCGATTCGATTCTGCACTTTAATCCGGAGTTAACGGCGGAAAATATCGCCACGCGTGAAGCGGCCGTTGAAGTGGCTAAAAATCTGCATATTCCGGTCAAGGACGGTTACGGTTTGGGCAAAATTCAGATCGAGATATTCGAAAAGACCGTGGAAAGCCGGTTGATGAATCCGACTTTTATTACCGCTTATCCGGTTGAAGTATCGCCGTTGGCAAGGCGCAATGATGATAATCCGCATGTCACCGATCGTTTCGAATTTTTTGTCGGCGGTCGGGAAATTGCCAACGGGTTTACCGAGTTGAACGATGCCGAAGATCAGGCGGCGCGTTTCCAAAAACAGGTCGAAGAAAAAGAAGCTGGTGATGATGAAGCGATGCACTTTGATGCCGATTATATCGTCGCACTGGAACACGGCATGCCGCCAACGGCAGGCGAGGGCATAGGTATAGATCGTCTGGTCATGCTGTTTGCCGATGCGCCGTCAATACGCGATGTGCTGCTGTTTCCGCACATGAGGCCTAAGGGTTAATGAACTGATTAATTCACCACGAAGGCACGAAGAGCACGAAGAAAGAATATAAACTTCGTGTTCTTCGTGCCTCGGCAACCGCTCCTGCGTCGCCTAAAGCGCCTACTGTTGGTGCTCTAACTCCTGCATCCATGCAGTCGTTCGTGGTGCATCTTTATGATTTCAGTTAAAAATTGTCCTTCAATCGCCTGACTTCTGCAAAAACCTCCACTGGCTTTTTGTTCACCATCTTAATAGTTTCCTGCAACGCCAAGCTATCTTCCCTGAAAAAAGGATTGGTCGCCAGTTCCTGCTCTACCGTCGACGGCACAGTCGGCAAGCGGTTTGCCCTCAGCTGATTGATAACATCCATTCTTTGCTGTAACTGCTTGTTATCAGGCTCTACCGTTAAAGCAAACCGGCCATTGGCTTGGGTGTATTCATGGGCGCAATAGATTCGGGTTGATGTGGGCAACGCCTTTAATTTCTGTAATGAATGCCACATCTGTTCTGCAGTGCCTTCAAACAGTCGGCCGCAGCCCATTACAAATAACGTGTCCCCGCAAAACAGCGTGTTGTCGTCGGCAAAATGGTAAACAACATGGCCGCTGGTGTGTCCGGGAGTCGAGATAACGCTGGCAGAATGTTTGCCGAGCGTTATCTCATCGCCGTCAACAACCCCGCGATCCATGCCGGGGATTCTATGCTGGTCAGAAAGGGGGGCAATAACCGTGCAGCCGGTTTTCTGCTTCAGCTCCAGATTGCCGCCCACATGATCCGAATGGTGATGGGTATTCAAAATGGTAGTTAGTTGCCAGCCTTTTTGGTCCAGAACATCCAGAACCGGCTGGGCAACAGCGGGATCTACAACAGCGGTTTCACCCGATACGGGATCGTGAATCAGATAAATGTAGTTATCGTTTAAGACGGGGAGTGTCAGGATGGTTAGCATACTTTTAAGTCCTCATAAGCGTCTAAATTAAAGGGTTCATTTTCAGGTATGAAGATGGGATACCCTAACACAAAATCGCCTGTCGGATGGAGCTCTAAACCTCGCCTAGCAAATGAATAATTTAAGGCGAAGTATCTTGCTCGTTTGTGTGGAATGTCTTGTTTTATTTACAATTAAATTAAATAAAACAATATGTTATTTAATTTTAACCACAATTGTGCAGTATCTGAAACAGATTATTAGGTATATGATCTCAAGTATATAACGTTAAATTTAAAGAAGAATCAGTCCGTAGTATGCGTTAAGGTACGAAGCGTATCAATCGCGAACGATGCGTATCGCTGCGTTCAGCACGTCCTACTGAAACAGTCTTTTAGGTTTCAAAGGTCTAAAGTTAAGTAAGATAGGTATCGCATATCTTACGGTAGGTATAAAAAAAGGGCGACCATTGGTCGCCCTTTTTATTTGGCTGTTACCTCGGTATTCTTATGCGCAAAACTTTTCAACCTTAGCAAGAATCCCCTGTATATCCAGGCCGCACAACGCCAGCAATTCTTCTCTTGTACCTTGCTCGACAAAACTGTCCGGCAGGCCGATATTCAGCACCGGCATCAGGATTTGTTGCGCTTGCAGGAAGTCGTTGACGGCACTGCCTGCACCGCCGGCGAGTACGTTTTCTTCGACGGTGATCAGCACTTCATGGCTCTTGGCTAACTCAAGCACCAGCTCGGTATCGATAGGTTTGACAAAACGCATGTTGACTACGGTTGCGCCCAGCTGTTTACCGGTTTCCATAGCTGGAGTTACCATACTGCCCCAGGCCAGAATGGCAATACGGCTGCCTTGGTGACGAACTTCGGCCTTTCCCAACGGCAATGCGGTCATGGTTTTGTTGACCGCAACGCCGGGACCTTTGCCGCGTGGGTAACGCACGGATGCCGGGCCTTCATGCATAAAGCCGGTGTAGAGCATTTGCCGACATTCGTTTTCATCGGCAGGCGCCATGACCAGCATGTTGGGAATACAACGCATATAGCTGTAATCAAAACTACCGGCATGGGTCGGGCCGTCAGGGCCGACTAAACCGGCGCGATCCAGTGCGAACAACACATCCAGTTTCTGGATGGCGACATCATGAATCATCTGGTCGTAAGCCCGTTGCAAGAACGTCGAATAAATAGCCACTACCGGTTTTGCGCCTTGGCAAGCCTGTCCTGCGGCCAGCGTCACCGCGTGTTGTTCGGCAATGGCAACATCGAAATAACGTCTTGGGTAACACTGCGAAAATTTGACCAGTCCCGAACCTTCGCGCATAGCGGGAGTAATGCCCAATAAGCGCTCGTCTTTTGCCGCCATATCGCAGAGCCACTCGCCGAACACTTCGGTGTAAGTCGGGTGCGGGGAGGGCGCGGATTTGGGCAGGCAATCTTTGCTGGGGTCGAAAGCCGGTACGCCGTGATAGGCCAACGGATCTTTTTCGGCAGGCGGGTAACCTTTGCCTTTTTGGGTGACGATATGCAAAAAACGCGGTCCGGTAATATGCTTCAGGTTTTCCAGCGTCGAAACCAGCATGTCTATGTCATGCCCGTCAATCGGGCCGATATAATTAAAGCCCAGCTCCTCAAACAAGGTGCCCGGCACTACCATGCCCTTCATGTGCTCTTCGGTGCGGCGTGCCAGTTCCCAGACGCTGGGCATACTGCTTAAGGCCTTTTTACTGCCTTCACGCATCGACGAATAAAATTTGCTGGACAAAATCTTGGTCAGGTAATTGTTCATCGCGCCGACCGGCGGCGAGATCGACATGTCATTATCGTTCAAAATTACCAGCAGGTTGGCATCCAGAGCGCCCGCATGATTCATTGCTTCAAACGCCATGCCGCCGGTGATGCTACCGTCGCCGATAATCGCGACCATTTTCTTGTCTTCGCCTTTTAGCTCTGAGGCAATCGCCATGCCTAAGGCCGCGCTGATCGATGTGCTGGAATGGCCGACGCCGAACGCATCGTATTCGCTCTCCGCCCGACTGGGAAACGCCGATACGCCGTCCTTGGTACGAATGGTGGTCATCCGGTCTTTGCGTCCGGTCAGAATCTTGTGCGGGTAAGCTTGATGGCCGACATCCCAAACCAGCTGGTCGGAGGGCGTGTCGAACACGTAATGCAAGGCTATCGTTAACTCAACCGTACCTAAACCTGCGGAAAAGTGACCGCCGGAAATACTCACGGTATGGGTTAAGAAATCGCGTAGTTCTTTTGCCAAAGGTTTAAGCTGGCTTTTGGACAGTTTGCGTACATCGGCCGGTGTGTTGATATCTTTGAGCAGGGGGTAGTTATGTATTGTATTCATATTAGTAAAGGGGTTCTCGATAGAACATCAGGATGATGCCAATCTGAAACAGGGCGGCAACAGAAATAAAACCGGCAATATCCTTGCCCGGTCTGTCTAATTTCAATTCCAGCCAGCGACCGCATGCCAGAATGAGAGAGAAAATTCCCATTGTGGTGTGGCCGACCTGGATAAGGAAAGCACTTTTGGCTTGAAAGCCGACATGTGAGTGGGTGAGCAGCATTAAACCGCCAAAAGCGGCCAGCAACGGAAAAACAAAAGGGAGTTTGCTGTGTGGATTTTTGGTTATCCGGGCGCTGAGTTCCATAATGCCGAGTACGAATACCAGTAAGGTCGCAATCCGGTGCTGTAACACCTCGCCGTTATTAAAAGTACTTTCCCAGAAGCCTATCGGCCCCAAGGGCCAGGTTTCTGCATCGCTACGGAAAAACAGGAAGATGCCCAGTCCGACGAAACCCAACGGCCAGTATTTGCAGTATTCAAAGCCGGGCTTTTTTACATAAGACAGCATCGCAAAGAAGCTCATCAGCGTCAGGAAAATACCGGCAATATTGTGGTTGTAGTTCGACCATTCGGTTGCCGCCAGGGAGGGCACTTGGCCGACAATGGCAACACGTCCCGGCTCGCCCGCAATCAAATCCGTATGGGTTGGGGAGCTTGTTTGGGGGATTTGCGGGTTAAAGGTGTTCAGGACTTCCTGCCAGCTTGCCGTCAGGGTTGGAATGTCTATAGCCGGAGGCTGGGAAGCCAAGCTGGCGGCAGTAAACAACAAGGTGACCAAAACGAAGGTTTCCGCTTCAATGTAATAAGGCACGCGGTTATTTAATGCGTGGTTATTGCCGGAAAACCCGAATGCCGCTACTGCGGATTTATTTAACCAGGCAAAGCCCAGGGCGATGCTCATTAAGGTGACTTTTACCATCAATAAATTGCCGTAGCCGGTACCGATCAGGCCGTTCCAGGTATCAATATATTGCAGTGCAATAGGCAGGCCCGAGATCAGGATCATCGCAACCGAGGCTATGCCGAACGTAGAGAAACGCTTGAGCAATAAAGGCCATAATCCGGCACTAATCTCGTTGTTGCTGCGTAACAGCCAAATATTGACCAGCTGAAAAACACCGCCGATCCAGGCCGCTGCGGCGAGCTGATGAATGACCGTCAGCGACATTAATACAAACTGATTTTCAAAACGCCCTGCGCCATGTACCAGCCAGGCGCCTGAAATAATCATCGGCAAGGCTACAATGCCGGCGGTTATCCAGTGCTGTTTTGAAAAAGGGTTTTTGCTGAGATAGTGATAACAGTAACCCGCCAAAACCACAGTCAGTATCGTGCGTACTATGCCGCCTATGAATTGCGTAGTTTCGGCGAATTCGGGAAACGGCCATCGCTCAAGTACGGCGGTCATTAACCATACCTTGAGAATGATTTTGAAAAGTTGAGCGGCAGCCAGCCAAAAACCGCCTTTATAAAGAAGGGTAATGGTTTTTTGCAGTAATGCCGCCGAGTACCCGTCTTGATAATGCCACGGACGTAAGACAAAAAGTCCCCAGAACAGGCTGCCGATTGCTAATGAATAACAAATCAGGTCAAAGCCGCCAATAAGGGAATCGAGAAAATCAGCTATACCGGCCATTGCTAACCCCTATTTGGAAACGGAAAAGTGAATAACATCTTCTGTTAAATGACCGTCAGCAGCGAAGACTTTAAATCTGAGGGCATAATCACCGGCTTCCAATGGCGGAATATGGACAATAATCTGGCCTTGTTTGTCGCCACTGACGGCTTGTAATAACTGATGTTTATCGCCTTTACTGACCAGGAAAATTTGCGACAGGCCAAGTTCAATCTGGGAATTAAACCTTAGTTCGACTTTGGCCGGGTCGTTGACATGAATGGGCGTTATTTTTAGTGAATAATCGGTTATTACCGCGTGAGCGGCGACCCAATGTGACTGGCACAAAGTTAAAAATAATAAACACATTAAAATGTTTTTCTTCATTGCGTCCCCTTGCTTAATTATTTTTTGCCTTTCAGGGCATGACCGGCGAGATTCTTGCCTAAATCCCAGATGGAACCGGGAATTTGATGGGTATCGGCTATGGCTTTATCGAATGAATTGACTATATTGTCGCGGTCTTTTTGCGTTAAATTTAAGGGGGGCAATAATTTGACCACGTTCATGCCGTGCCCCGCAACCTGCGTTAATATGTGATGTTCTTTAAATAATGGAATAGTGATCATTTGACAGAATAAGCCTTTATTGGCCGCTTCCAGCATCGCCCAGGCGGCTTTGAGTTTCAGGCTTTTGGGTGATTGGAATTCAATCGCAATCATCATGCCTTTACCGCGCGCTTCTTTCAGGAATTCATATTTCCCGGCCATGGCGTTCAGGCTGTCGATGATGTCGGTGCCGACTTTCATGCTGTTTTCCACCAGTTTTTCGTCTTCCATAACGTGCAGCGTGGCAAGGCCGGCAGCCATTGCCATGTTGTTTTTGGAGAAGGTCGATCCATGCACGATGGCTCGATCCATGCGGTTATAAACGGTATCCATGATTTTTTGGGTCATCGCGACACCGCCGACCGGGACAAAGCCGCCTGACAGGGCTTTAGCCATGCAAATCATGTCCGGTTTGACGTTCCAGTGGTCGATTGCCCAGAATTTTCCGGTGCGTCCCAAGCCTGTCTGAACTTCATCGGCGACAAACAAGGTGCCGTATTTTTTGCACAAGCGTTCGACTTCCGGCAGATAATTATCATCCGGTACATTGACGCCTTTACCTTGGATAGGTTCGACGACGAAAGCGGCAACATCTTTGTTGCTTAAGGCTTTTTCCAATGCGGCAAGATCGTTGAAAGGTACGGCGATGCAGCCGGGCAGCAACGGGCCGAAACCCTCGCGGAAAATGTCTTCGCCGTTTAATGACAAAGAACCCATAGTCAGGCCATGATAGCCGTGTTCGCAGAAGACGATTTTTTCACGCTTGGTGGTATAGCGGGCAAATTTGATCGCCGCTTCCACGGATTCGGTGCCGGAATTGCAAAAGAACATCTTGTTCAGGTTGTCCGGTGTGGTTTTCAGGATTTCCTGCGCCAGCAATCCGCTGAGTACGGACACATCCATTTGTACCAGGTTGGGCAATTCCAGCGTTAAGGTCTCGGTCAATGCGCTGATGACGGTCGGGTGGTTGCGACCGATCGCAAATACGCCGAAACCGCTGAGCAAGTCCAGATATTCCGTGCCTTCCTGATCGTAGAGATATTGTCCGACAGCTCTTTTGTAATGGCGGTCATAGCCTATGGTCTTTAACACTCTGACCATTTGATTGTTTAAATGTTGTTCGTGCAGATCAAATTTATCAGTACTGTGTTGAGAAAAAAGTTCGGCGATGCTGAATGACATTAGATACCTCAAAAAATTAAATTCTTTTGCCGCTGAAAGCAGGCAGGACTATTAAAGAACACATCACTGTGAAAGTGAGGCCTATGGCCAATACTAAACCCATGCTTGCCATACCCTGATGAGCGGTGAAGGCTAAGCTGGAAAAACTGCACAAGGTCGTTACGGAGCTGAAAATAATGCCTCGGGTGGTGCTGCTTTGCAGCAAATTTTCATCTTCACCCGAACTGGAATGGTGCCTGTGCATGATCAGGATGCTACTGTCGATACCCATGCCCAGCAATAAGGGCAGGGCGATGATATTGGCAAAATTGAAAGGATTATCCAGTAATACGTTGGTTGCACCGGTTAGCAAAGCAGCTAGCAATAATGGCATGATAACCAGTAAGGTCTTTCTGACGCTTCTGTACATCAGCAATAATAACACCACAATGGCAATAAAAGCACCGCTAAAGGCGTTAATAAATGCCTTGACTATCGCATCGCCCCCGGCCTGATTGATAATCGGCAGGCCGGAAACCGTGTTATCAATGGCTTGCACCTGGGTTACGAATTCTTTCAGATTATCGGGCTGGTTTTGGTCTTTTTCAGGCGTGATCAGGACTCTATAGAGACCGGTGGTGCTGATCCAATGCGATCTTATGTCTGACGGTAAATCGTCCAGTTCAAAAGGTATTGCTGTCAGACTGGTTCGTAGGCGCTCTATAGTAAACGGCAGCAGGCCTAAAATGTTTTTTTCCAACTGTACGTAACTTGCTGCCGGAGTCTGGGTGGCGTCTGCTTGTTTAATGAATGCTTCGATGCGCTGTTGTAGTTGCTGCAAGGTTTGTTGCGGCACATTCGGGGATTTTTCAACAATGGCTTTTTTCAACGCTTCATTGAACTTAATCAATGCCGTCTGCTGGTTCGCTGTATCGAGTGTGTTGTCAAAGTTTTTAAGTTGCCCGCCCAGCATCAGATTTAAATCTTCAATAGTAGCCAGTTTTTCGTCCTGATTTTTAGCTACAAAATTCGCCAAGGTGATGGTTTCGTGTACGGATGGCTGCGGCTTGAGTTGGGTGGTGATTTTGTCGGCTGCTTCCAGATTGTTTGCCAACGCGGTCAGGGCAAACGGGGATTCGGTTTTGGACTGTAACAGTTCTTTAATGGTTAAGACCGATTCGCTATTGGGGTCTCTAAGGTTGATCGGGTTGTAATCGAAGGTAAGATGGGTCAATACGAAACAGGCGCCTATGCCCAGCAAGATAGAGACGATTTTGATGCCGGTTGAATAGCGAAACGGGAAGGTGATTACGAAGGCCGGGGTTAACGGTGAGCGTATCGGCTTTACATCATTGACCGGAAAAACGCAGAATAAGGCCGGTAGCACGGTCAGCGAAATAATCAGGCCGATAAAGATACCGCCGCCTGAAATAATGCCTAATTCGGATACGCCCGCATAATCCGTGGGTATAAAGGCAAAAAAACCAATTGCTGTCGCCAGCGCGCATAAAAATAATGAAGAGCCGACGTCGCGGATGCTGATCAGGATAGCTCCGCTATTTGATAGGCCGTCGGCTTTGCCTTCGCGATAATGCAGGCAGATATGGATTGCGTAATCGACGCCCAGTCCGATATATAGACTGGCAAAAGCAATAGAAATGACATTCAAATGCCCCACGGTGATAGCGGCGAATCCGGCGGTCAGTATCAAGCCCATCACCAGGACGATATAGGTTGTAATCAGTAATCTTATTGAACGCAAGCCTATCCACTGGATTGCGAATACCAAAACCAGCGACAACAGGCCGGAGAAAGTGGCGCCTTTGGTAACGCTCTCAAGTTCTTCGTGCTCCAGCGCGGTCTCGCCGGTTATGCGAATGCTGAGCGACGGATTCTCCGCCATGATGGCGTGACTGATTTCGCGCGCTGCCGACAGTGCGACATCGGCGGGCAGCATTTCATTAAAATGCATTTTAGGTTTGGCTATGACGATAGTGCGGTTAAATTGGGTTTCTGCTGCTGTACTCTTGTAGTTGTCAGTGGACAGTATGTTCTGCCAGGACAAATAGTGCGATTGGCCGTTTAACTGATTTTTCAGTGCATCATCAATGGCGAGAAGTATAGGGTTTAAGTCCATAGGCAAGGCATTGTTACGCTGGTTAAGCGCTTGGCCGATACTGCCTAATAGTCCTTCAAGGTGATAATTCTGCGCCATGTGACCTATAAAGGGCTGGGCATCGGTGAGTTTTTTGGCGAAATTATCCAAATCATTTTGATCCAGATAGAGCAGCGCCTGTTGTCTGAAAAAAGCGTTGTCTGTGGGTATGTAGGCAGAATCAAAGCGGTCGTTTGCTTTGTTTAACTGTTCGGCAAGCTTGCCGGCAGCCTGAGACGATTCTTCGGGTGTATCGGCCTGAACCACAAAAATAATGGTGGTGGCGTCCTCGGGAAATGCCTGATTAAAATGAGCCTGGTTTTGCTGAAAAGGCAGGTCGGGCGACAGCATTTCAGCGGTGTTGGTGTTAATCTCCAGGTTTTTAATGGTGTAATGCAGAGTTGCGCCGCAAAGCAATAGCGATAGTAATAGCAGCGTCCACGGGCAGCGCATAATTTGTCGCTCGCACCAGCCGAGCAGGGTATTGAAAAAAGATGACATGCTGCTTATTGGTCTTGGCTTGGGAGTGCGGTCAGATGATCGAGCTGTTTGGCGACCAATTTTAACGTGTTTTTTGCGGCATTGAAATGCAGGCCCAGCTTTATGAGTCCCGGCAATTCAGCAGGGTGTAAGGCGATAAATAATAACAACTTACTCAAAACAATGTCGCCTTCGTTATTAAGCGAGTGATTGATGGCTTTGGGTAGGTCCATGTTGACCGGATCGGCAATGGCACGAACAGCTAAAAAAGGCAGGCTGTTTTGTAGTGCAACTTTGGCTATGGCGATACTTTCCATGTCCAATGCGACTGCGCCGGTTTGCGTGTGCAGGTGTTTTTTGTCCTTGCCGTTAGCTACGATAGTTTTACTTTCCACCAAGCCGCCGGTGTGGACTTTTAGCGTGCTTGAAAGCAGGTTTTTGGTGTAGCTATGCCAGACAGGGTGAGTGGTGATTTGAGTGCCTTCGGCATCTATCAGGGTGTCAGCCAGAACCAGGTCTCCTGATTTTAATGATGCACTGAGGGCGGCGGCGCAACCCCAACTGATCAGTCGGATTGCACCTTGCGCAACCAATAGCTCGGATGCTGCTCGTGCATTGTCGGCGCCTGCGCCGGAATAGGCGAGAATGATAGTATCGGTAATAAAAACACAGCACCCTTTATCAATTTTTTTTGAGGTCAGGGTGCTGAGTTCTTCCGGTAAGGCAACAACAATGCCGGTGATCACTTTTTGAGGAACTCGTTACGGTAGCGAGCCAAGGCCCAAAGCGGGAAGAACTTGTCGTAACCGTGGTATTTAAGATAGAACACTTTAGGAAAGCCGGGCGCGGTGAAGCATTCGTCATTCCATACGCCGTCAGCTTGCTGGTTGCGCAAGATGAAATCGATGCCTGCTTTCACTTCGGGACTGTGAGCTTCCCCAGCCGCCATCAGCGCCAAAACAGCCCAAGCTGTTTGGAATGCGGTGCTGAAATGATATTTTCCGCTATGGCTTAAATCGTGATAGCTGTAGTTGTCTTCACCCCAGCCGCCATCGCCGCGTTGTACGCTTTTCAGCCATGTTGCGGCTTTGGTGTACATCGGATCGGTTTTAGGCAGGCCGGTTTGCTCAAGGCCAAGCAATGCCGACCAAGTGCCGTAAATGTAGTTGGTTCCCCAGCGGCCAAACCATGAACCGTCCTGTTCCTGTTCGCTACGGATGTAGTCGATAGTGCGCTCTAATGCAGGTCGGTATTCATCATGATCCTGAGCTACTCTGGCCATCAGCATGGCGCAACGCGCGCTGACATCGGAAGTAGGCGGGTCTAATAACGCCCCGTGGTCGGCAAAGGGGATTTCATTCAAGTAATAGCGGGTATTATCGACGTCAAACGCACCGTAACCACCGTTTTTGGATTGCATACCGACTATCCAGCGGGTTGCGCGGTGGATTGATTCGTCCAGGTTGGGAATGTTCGATTCCGCCATCGCGAAGGCCACAATCGCTGTGTCGTCGACATCGGGATAATGCGGGTTTTCAAATTGAAATGCCCAGCCGCCGCCTGCTAAATCTGGCTTGGAAATTCGCCAATCGCCGGGTTCGTCCGACAGCTGTTTGCTTTTAAGCCAGTCGTAAGCGCGAGTCAGACTTTGGCTGTTGCCTGCCTTGTCGGCTTCTTGTAAAGCCAGTGCGGCCAGCGCTGTATCCCAAACCGGGGACAAACAGGGCTGGCAGTAAGCGTCATGTTCATTGATGACCAGCAACTTGTCTATGGCTTTGCGTGCGGTGACGACATGATGATGATCTTTCGGCATGCCCAGCAGCAGCATGGCTTCGTAAGAGCCGACCATGGCAGGGAAAATTCCACCCAAGCCGTCTTCGCCGTTCAGGCGTTCAATAAACCAGTTTTTGGCTTTTTCAATCGCCAATTCATGTGCTTTTTTCGGAATTAACGGACGTGTTAATCTGCCCAGTTTATCCAGGCCCAGAAAGATTTTATTTAACAGGGTTCTTTCAGGGAAATAGTGTTTTTCTTCATCCGGGTGGGTGATGAAAAGTTCCAATACGTTGATGTTATTTGGATTTTTTGCGGTTGCTTTCAGGGTGCAAAGAATAAACAGCGGCACCATAACGGTTCTGGACCAGTAGGATACTTTGTCCAGGTGGAACGGAAACCAGCTGGGGAACAGCATGATTTCGACAGGAATATACGGTACGCCGCGCCAAGGCAATTGCTCAAAGGTTGCCAATGCAATGCGCGTAAACACATTGGCTTTTGCGGCGCCGCCTTGGCTGAGGATGTAATTTCTTAATCGAACCATGTGTGGTGCGTCGATAGAATCTCCCACCATTTTTAACGCGTAATAGACTTTAACGCTGCAACTGATGTCGCCGGGGCCGCCGGTATACAGCGGGTAACTGCCGTCTTCGGATTGACGGGGTCTTAAATAGTTGGCGATTTTAGCCTGTAGCGACTCGTCAATCTCACCCAGGTAGTGCATCATCATGATGTACTCCGATGGAATCGTACAGTCCGCTTCCAGTTCGAATACCCAATAGCCGTCTTTGTCCTGCAGGCTTAATAATTTATCCTGCGCTTTGCTAATGGCTCGATTGAGGTTGTCGGTATAGCTATTAACAGTATTCGATGAACTCGAAACAGTGCTGATATTTATCTCTGAATTGGCTTCGTTAAACATAAGTTCCGTCCTTAAAGTTTTACTTTGGCTTCTGAGGATTGTGTTGAATATGACCAGTCGGGCGTTTTGAGTTCGCGACTTGTTAAGTTAAAAAGTAAGCTCAGCAGGGTGTTGCTACGTCCAGTCAATCGGGTCGCAAGAATAGTCGCTTTAACGCTGTTGCGAGTGATTTTGACTTGATCGGAATGGTTGAAATCCAGGTTTTGCTTGATCTTTTTTAAGGTCAAAACGGCCATGCCTAATGCCCAAAGACAGAAGTTGCGGATGCCGGTTTCATGAGTAGGGAGTAGCAGCGTGTATTTCAGGGCGTTATGCAAATGGCCGTGAGCGATGCTGATCAAGTGTTCCAGGCCTAGGCTGAAGTTTTCTGAATGGGTTTCCGGTGTCAGGTTTTTAAGATCGAATCCTGTTTCGGTAAAAATATCTTGCGGCAGCCAGCACACGCCGCGTTCGGCGTCATCCCAAATATCTTTTAATATATTGGTCATTTGCAGTCCCTGACCAAAAGACACTGACAGGCTAAGCAGTTCGTCTTTGTGTTGCGCGATTTCCGGTGAGTAATGGCAAAAAAGCTTGGCCAGCATTTCTCCGACGCAGCCGGCAACGTAATAGCAGTATCTGTCCATGTCGGCGAGCGTTGCGAGGCCGCCATGCAGGTCTTGGGCTTGAAAGATCGGCATGCCTTCAGCCATGGTTTCCACGCAGGAAGCCAGTGCCTCGATTTGGTCGGGGTCAAACTTATGAGTGATTTGAATAACCCTGGGCAATACATGAATTAACGCGTGCTCAGCAGGAATGGTTTGTTCGGAAAGCAGCGGCGCAAGTTCTACGGCAAACGGCTCTGAATTGGTTCCGGTTTTTACGACATGTATAAACTCTGAGCAAAAATATTTTTTTTGTTCGGGAGATAGGGACACTTCATCTTCTATGGTGTCGACAATACGGCATAACAGATAGGCGTTGGCTACTGCGCCGTATAATTTTTCCGGCAACTGAGGAATGGTCAGCGCAAATGTTCTGGAGACGCCTTCAAGTAATAAAGCCTGAAATTGATCGTCAGATAATTTGCTGAGTGATTTTGGGTTATCCAGGGATATTTGAGTTTCACTCATGATGTTTTTGATGTCGACCGGCAGGGTTAATTTGAGTTGGTAAGTGGCAATAATAGACTGTTTGTTGGTATTTTGCAAAGCAATGTTGTTTTGTTGCAAATATGCGAATTCGGTGGCTTTTAAAAGTGCATTATTGCTTGTTAAAATAATAAGTTAGTGGTGTTTGTGCCGTATTTCCGGGGGAGGCGTGAAGTTGCGATCCGTATAGGCTATTTACGCAGGCACACTATAAAACTGGAGTCGTCAGTTAAAAGATAGTATTCTAGTCAACAATAGATAAGCGCTTGTATTATATAACAGGCTTGTCGATATTAATTGATTCCGGTCGTTGATAAAGTGGTAGACGATTGTATGTTGGTGAATATTATTTGTTTGTTGTTTTATTGATACAGGGTTTTGTCGTTCCGTAGTGTATGTGGTTTCCATGGCGGTCATTTTGTATGGGCGTCTAAGTTTATTGAAGTTTTTTTGGAGGGTTTGCTTGTGGGAGTTCCTTTACGTCAGCAGTTGACTGTAGGTAGTTATTTGATTAAGCAGAAGTTGAAAGGGGTTAAGAAATATCCTTTGGTACTGATGCTTGAGCCTTTGTTTCGTTGCAATTTGGCCTGTGCAGGCTGTGGTAAAATCGATTACTCCGATGATATTCTCGACAAGCGTCTTTCATTTGAAGAATGCATGCAGGCTGTAGATGAATGCGATGCGCCCATGGTGTCGATTCCAGGGGGAGAGCCGCTTATCCATAAAGAAATGCCGCAAATTGTTGAAGGTATCATTGCGCGGAAGAAATTTGTTTATCTGTGTACCAATGCACTCTTGTTGAAAAAGAGAATTGACGATTATAAGCCATCCCCTTATCTGACATTTTCAATTCATTTAGATGGCATGCAGGAAAGGCATGATACCTCCGTTTGCCAGGAAGGTGTTTTTGAACGGGCTGTTGAGGCCATAAAATTGGCATTGGAAAAAGGCTTTAGGGTCACGGTAAACTGTACTCTGTTTCAAGGTGAAAACGCCCAGGAAGTAGCTGATTTTCTGGATTATGCCATGGAACTTGGCGTTGAAGGCGTAACCATTGCTCCCGGCTTCAGTTACGAGCATGCGCCTCAGCAGGATGTGTTTATTAAAGGCAGTGATGTTAAGGATTTGTTCCGTGGCATTTTTAAAATCGGTAAAAAACGCAACTGGAAATTAAATCATTCGTCGCTATATCTTGATTTTCTGGCAGGTAATCAAAACTACGATTGTACGCCATGGGGCAATCCGACCCGTAACGTATTCGGCTGGCAAAAACCGTGTTACTTACTGGCTGATGAGGGTTATGTTTCAAGCTTTCAGGAGCTTCTGGATACCACGCCTTGGGAAAAATACGGTACTGTTAATAATCCTAAATGTGCAAGCTGCATGGCGCATTGCGGTTATGAAGCAACGGCTGTTGAAGATATGTTAAGTCACCCGTTGAAGGCGTTGTGGACATCGATTAGAGGTCCAAAAACCGAGGGTGAAATGGTGCCTGAGGCTACGCCTGAGTATGCAAAAGAAAAACTGTCATCTACCATTGCCGGGATTCCGGTAAGAGTAGAAATTGTCGATTAAAATTTATTTGGGCGAAAGACGAAAGGCTAAAGACTAAGGAGGGGAGGTTTTTTTCGCCCTTCGCCCTGAGTCTTTTGCCGGATTTAAATTGGTTTTACGAGGTTTTTTAATTATGGTTTTGAAAAATGTGAAGTCGGCTGTCGTTTTCATGTTCTTATTATTTGCAACGGTTAACGCTTTTGCAGTGGAGGAAGGCGGGGCAACCGCAAGACAGGTCGTTGAGAAATTTCAAGCCGACCTTATTGCCGTCATGAAGGATGGCAAGAAATTAGGCTATGCAGGAAGATATGAAAAACTCAAGGATCCTGTTTCCAACAGCCACGAGCTGACAAAAATCGCCCGCATTGTTGTCGGTAAAGAGTGGGAGAAGTTATCCGAAGAACAACAACAAAAGCTGGTTGATGTGTTCAGTCGGTTGAGTATTGCTTCTTATGCGCACAACTTTAAAGATTACTCGGGGGAATCATTTGTATTTGATTCAGAAGAAGAAACAACAAGAGGTGGTGTTGTTGTACATTCTCATTTTGTTGTTCCTGATGACAAGCCCGTTAAATTCGATTACATGCTAAAAGAGAAGGGCAACAGCTGGCGTATTATTAATATCATTGCCAATGGTGTAAGCGATTTGGCCTTGAAAAGGTCGGAATACACCACTATTCTCCAGCGCGAAGGCTTTGATGCTTTAATGACCAAGATCAATGAAAAAATTGACAACTATTCAAAACAGTAGGTTTTATGCCAATGAACAGACCACACAACGGCAAGCGTAGCGTTAAAATGCAACAAACATTCTCAGGTATATTGATCGGAGCCGCCCTCGCTCTGAGCGGCTGTGCAACAACGGGCGTTGTCGAGCAGCCAACCGTAGCAAACAAGACCGATCCTTATGAAAACTTTAACAGGAAAATGTTTGGTTTTAACGACCACGTTGATAATTATGTCGCTGAACCTATTTCAAATGCCTATAAATGGATAACCCCCCAGTTCATGCAAACGGGTGTTTTTAACTTCTTTAATAACCTGAAAAACGTCAATGTGGTTATCAACGATGTTTTACAGGCTAAATTTTCACAAAGCGCTGAAGATACCGGACGGCTTGCCATCAATTCAACTGTAGGTTTAGGGGGTCTGTTTGATGTAGCCAAGCATGTAGGGCTGGAACAAAATGAGGAAGATTTTGACCAGACCCTCGCGGTATGGGGAGTGCCCCAGGGTTCTTATCTGGTGCTGCCTATTCTTGGTCCGTCAACTGCGCGCGGCATCCCGGGAGCGGTATTTGATACGGCAGCAAATCCCGCCAGTTATGTAGGCATGCCGGTACAGCTGGTGTCCATGCTGAATGCGCGAGCCAGCGCGGAAGGCGCATTGAAATTTATTGATGAAGCCGCGTTGGATCCTTATGTATTTACGCGTGAATCTTTTTTGCAATGGCGTAATAATCTGGCTACGGATGGAAAGGCAGAGGCGTCTGATGTTGACGGTCTTGACGACGAAGCGCTTGACGGCGATAAAGGCGCGGTTTCCGGACAAGGTTCGTCTGGTGATGTCAATGCAAGCAACAAGGCAGGTCTTGCCCTGAGCCTGGATGCAAACACTAAAGAGATCAGGCAAGTCTCGCATTCATTTAGCAGTGTCGCTCAATCATTTGATAACACCGCCAAATCGTTTGAAGATGCCGGTACTAAAGTCGATGCATTTAAAAAATCAAAAAGACTGAGGTAAGGAAGGCGAAGGGCGTAAGGCTAAAGGCAAAAAGCAGTCGTGAATCTGGTTTTTTCGTCTTTTGCCCTTCGCCCTTTGCCTTATTTAATAATGCAGTAAAGAATGGACTTCGTAATTCCCCAGCTTTTCCCTTCCTTCCAGAAAGTCCAGCTCCACCACAAATGCGCACGCCTCTACCTTTGCGCCCAGTTGTTCAACTAATTCACAACTTGCTTTTGCCGTTCCGCCGGTAGCCAGCAGATCGTCAATTAATAAAACATGATCGTTCGCATCAAAGGCGTCGATATGGGCTTCCAGTGTGGCTGAGCCATATTCAAGGTCATACGATACACTTTGTACGTCATAAGGCAGTTTTCCCGGTTTTCTTAATGGTACAAATGGAAGCCCTAATTCCCAGGCGACCAAAGAGCCGAAGATAAAGCCGCGCGCCTCCATACCGGCAACCACGGTAATATTTCTGCCTAAAAAAGGTTGCAGTAATTGATGGACCGCAAGTCTCAACGTGGCGGGATCTTTTACCAGCGGCGTAATATCCTTGAAGATAATGCCGGGTTTGGGAAAGTCAGGGATGTCGCGGATTTTATCTCTTAATCTATTCATTATTTTGTATTATTTTGATAGGTAGGAATTTCAGGTTAAGTAAAACGGTATTATTTGTTTATTCTAACATTAAAAACATAGCGGAATAATTGGGACGCTATTTTAGTGTTAATTTATAAATGTCTGGTAAAGCCGATAATTCTTAAATACCTCGTCCAGCCTCAGGGTTCTGAAATATCGGTTTGATTACTTTATACTTGGCCCAGCTTCGAGGTTTGGCCGCCTCATTAACGTAAGAGGGAAGTTTAATTTAATGATAAATATCAGTCAGCTTGTCCGTTTTATAACCGTTGATCCGGTAAACTTAAGCCTTAAGGGCAAGCTCCTCTCTGTTATTTCCAGTTTCAGTAGCATTCTAATTATGGCGTTGGTTACGCAGAAATTAAGTATCGGCACGGCTTATCCGATTATCGTCGCTTCCATGGGCGCTTCTGCGGTTATTTTATTTATTATCCCTAACAGCCCATTAGCGCAGCCTTGGTCATTTTTTGGCGGACAATTGATATCCGCTATTATCGGTGTTGCTTGTGCCCAGTGGTTTACTGATATTGCTTTGGCATCGGCATGTGCCGTTGGAGGCAGCATTTTTGCCATGCTGTTGTTGCGTTGCCTGCATCCTCCCGGTGCTGCGACCGCGATTGCACCCATTTTGTCCGGCGACCCTATTAGTTCTCTGGGATATGGTTTTGTGCTGATGCCGGTGGGTTTAAATGTGTTGATTATGCTGGTTATGGCGATATTCATTAATCGCTGGTTGTTACGACATGACTATCCGACCGTTTCCGGTAATAAAAACATCGCAGTTGAACCTGCTCAGCAAACCGGTATTTCGGATCAGGATTTGAAGCTGGCGCTGGAAAACATGGATATGTTTATGGATGTTTCGGCGGGAGATCTGCGTAAATTGCTTACCGATGCTGAGGCGCGAAGCTTTAAACGCTTTAAGGGCAATATCACCTGCGCGGATATTATGGTCAGGGATGTGCCGGTGGTTGAATACGGGACGGAAGTTGAAGAAGCCTGGAAAATCATGCATCAGCAAAAACTCAAAGCCATGCCGGTTATTGATAGAGCCAGACGGGTGATTGGCATCATTACCTGGAATGATTTTTTTAAATTTATTAACCTGAGTGCCTATGAAAGTTTCCAGGACAGGTTTCGGGCCTTTATACGTCGTACGCCGGATGTATCAACCGATAAACCGGAATCAGTCGGCCACATGATGACCACTTCGGTTACCGTGCTACCGGAAAGCGCCCATATCGCCGATCTTATTTCATTGATGTCGACCCAAGGCTACCGGCAGATTCCGATAGTGAACAGCGAAAATCGCCTGGTGGGCATGGTTTATCAGGCTAATCTAATCGCCGCACTTTATGATGAACAATTGTCCTCCGTTGCCGGTCAATTGTAGGCGCCCGATTAAACCTTTGGCATAAAGTTGAGTACAATACCCAGTGCGCCTGCCAGGGCGGCTTCTTGGGCTTTACGGTTTTTATTTTGATTATTAGAATTTCCCTGTTGTTGATTTTGGCTTCATTACCGGTATTTTTATTGGCGGAGCTGTTATTGCGGTTAGCCGTCCCCGGTTTGCCCGGTGCGTTGACCCTGTTGGGAACGGCAATGCTGTTAAGCGCGTTTGCTGTGCTGATAATCGCCGGATTATTGGGCATTTTTAAAATAATCATCCGCTCTGCTTTGGATTATTTTTCATCTAAACAACGGGTACAGCGGCGGTTGTGGTTTGTTCAGGCCAGGCAGGATCAGGTCAAGCGCTTGTTTTATTTTAAAGTCAGGCAAATAAAGTATTTTAATGAGCTCAGCAGAAAACGCCTGTTGAAGCTTAATAATCGCAAGCACATTCGGTCATTGTCCAAAGCCATCGGTAAAGACCTGCTGTCGATCAAGGCAAAACTGCCGGGAACCACTTACCAGCAACTGCAACAAGACCATGCCCGCTATCGAAGCCGACAGGATGTTGAGGCGTTGTTAACATTGCAGCAAAAAATCTCCACCCTTGTTTAGTGCATGACTATTTTAAATAAAATTATTAAGCTGTTTCATTCGGTTAAAGATGAAAACCTGAAATGGCAGCTGGCTAATCAGGGCGACCAGACCAAGCTCAAACACGCTCGCGTCCTAGCCGAGAAAGCCCTGGAAGCCGAATTAAAAAAGAAAAGCGTACAACTGGAGCATGACATTAGTTTGTTGAAGACTAAACATGACGCCGAACTGTCGATGTTTAAAACCAAGTGCAAGCAGGATGTTAAAGACTATAAACAGTATCTGGCGGCGCTGGATCAACTTAAATCTTCAATCCAGACCAGTTATACCCATCTGCCCGAGGCGGTCGCCTTCACCATTCATCATCATGCGAAATATTTGCTGAATAAAATGTGGGAAGCGGAAGATTTTGAACAGAAAATGCAGCACGAGATGCAGCTAATCCGGTTTATGACGACCGTACATGAAGATGCTCGCTTGCATCTGGAAGGCGCGACTACGGATAATCTGCCGGAAAGGACGTTGAATTTGATTGGGCAGCAATAAAACGAATGTTTATTCACCACGAAGACACGAAGTTCACGAAGAAACGCTAAGATAAAAAACTTAGTGTCCTTCGTGTCTTCGTGGTTTTATGCTTTAAAGGATTTAACCTAACTTCGCCTTCAAAAAATCAATAACCTCCGCAAACGGGATTTCCTCGTTTGCTTCAGCCGTTCTGGCCTTGTATTCAACCGTGCCTGAATCCAGACCGCGGTCGCCAACAACGATGCAATGCGGGATGCCGATCAATTCCATGTCGGAAAACATAAACCCGGCGCGGACTTTTCGGTCATCGAATAACACATCGATTCCGGCCGCCAGCAAGTCCTGGTACAACTTCTCCGAGGCCTCTTTCAGGCGCTCCGATTTGTGCATGTTCATCGGGCATAGCGCCACCTGGAACGGCGCAAGATTGGTCGGCCAGATGATGCCTTTATCGTCATGGTTCTGTTCGATGGCGGCGGCGACTACGCGGGAAATGCCGATGCCATAACAACCCATAGTCATGATCTGGTTTTTGCCGCCTTCGTTGATGACGCCGGCTTTCATCGCTTCGCTGTATTTGGTGCCCAGCTGGAAAATATGGCCGACTTCAATGCCGCGAGCCAGCGTGATTTGACCTTTGCCGTCCGGGCTGGGATCGCCTTCAACCACCATGCGCAAGTCTGCAATGTGGTCCGGGACTGGCAAATCGCGTTCCCAGTTGACGCCTTTATAATGCTTGCCGTCCTGGTTCGCGCCGCAAACGAAATTGGACATTAAGGTCACGCTACGGTCGGCAATGATCTTGATCTTTAGGCCTATCGGGCCGATAGAACCGGGTTTGCAATTGCAGGCGCTGAGGACTTGTTCGTCGCCGGCGAATTCAAGCGGGGAGGCGATGCCGTCGATTTTTATCGCTTTAATATCATTAAGGTTATGGTCGCCTCTTAACAGCAGCGCCACCAGCGTGTCTTCTTCGCCTTTAACGATCAAGGTCTTGAGGCATTGCGTGGCGGGGATGTTTAGGAAACCGCAGACTTCTTCGATGCTGTGCTGGTTGGGCGTATCGATCAGCGTTAACGCTTCGGTAGCCGCTTCTCGAGAACCGGAAGGCGCGACAGCTTCGGCTTTTTCAACATTGGCGGCATATTCGCTGTCGGTCGAGAACGCAATCGCATCTTCGCCGGAATCGGCCAGCACATGGAATTCATGCGATACCGCGCCGCCGATCGAACCGGAATCGGCGATTACCGCGCGAAAATTTAATCCCAGATGATTGAAGATATTAGTATAAGCCTGATACATCGCTTCGTAGGTAAGCTGCAACGACTCATGATCCAAATGAAAGGAATAGGCGTCTTTCATGATGAATTCGCGCGAACGCATCACTCCGAAACGGGGACGGATTTCATCGCGGAATTTGGATTGAATCTGGTAATAAGTGATCGGCAGCTGCTTGTAGCTTTTGATTTCGTTACGCGCCAGATCGGTAATGATTTCTTCGTGAGTCGGCCCCAGGCAAAAGTCGCGGTCATGACGGTCTTTTAACCGCGCCAGCTCCGGGCCGTATTGTTCCCAGCGTCCGGTTTCCTGCCACAGTTCGGCGGGTTGCAGGCCGGGCATTAACACTTCCAGCGCACCGGTTTTTTCCATTTCCTCGCGGGTAATTTTTTCGACCTTGCGCATAACCCGCAGCCCCAAGGGCAACCACGTGTAAAGACCTGCGGCCAGTTTGCGGATCAGCCCGGCGCGAATCATCAATTGATGGCTGGCTATTTCAGCATCGGCCGGAGTTTCTTTAACGGTATTGAGCGGGAATTGAGTAGTACGCATTATGATTTAAGGAGCTGGACAATAAAAAACCGCTATTTTACAGATTTAATGCCGGTTTAGTCATCCCGTTATCGTAATCAATTCAGATTGCCGATATTTATTCCTGGCAGCCATTGACGAATAAGACCTTAACGTACTGTTCTCATCATAGCCTAACGTGGGGATGGTTACTTATATTCACGAAAATGGAGATTCTCTATTTTTGTTAGGAAAAGCGCTGGAACATCAAGTTGGGACTTATTGTTTCTACACTAATCACAATTTGCAGGGACACTTAGCGCATGAATCTTTGCTTCCTTGGTTTCGTACATTGCTATATCCGCTTTATGCAACAGCGTTTTAGCGTCGGTTCCCTGGTCGGGATAAATGCTTATTCCTGCACTTACACCAATTTCGATATCGTAGTCATCAATATGGTAAGCCTTACCTATTGCATCGGTAATCTGGTTAAGGAGTTTTTCAACTATCTCCAGGCCGGAAACATTCTCAAGCAGTATGACGAATTCGTCACCGCCCAGTCGGGTGACGGTATCGGTTTCGCGGACACTACGAGTGAGTCTATCAGCAACTTTCTGCAATAGCCTATCTCCGATCTTATGCCCGAAAAGATCGTTAACCGGTTTGAATTTGTCTAAATCCAGAAATAAGATAGCAAATTGGGTATTGTTGCGCGTGGTCACTTTAATGGCCTGTTCAAGCCGGTCATTAAACAGCACCCGATTCGCCAAGCCGGTCAAAGGGTCATGGTAAGCGATATGACGCAGATGCTCTTCTTCCGCCTTGCGTTCGGAAATATCCGACATGATGGCGACATAGTGCGTGAGTTGGTTGTCGGTGTTTTTTACCTGGTTAATGCTGGCTCTCATCGGTATTAAGGTGCCGTTTTTCATCCGATCAATAATATCGCCCTGCCATTGGCCGCTTGCATTGAGCGACTCCCACATTCGGTTATATTCTTCGCCGGTGGTATAACCCGATTGCAAGATTGACGGAGGCTGGCCTAATAATTCGCTCTCAGCATATCCGGTCATCGCGCAAAATGCTTGATTGACCGAAACGATACGCGCCGATGAATCCGTAATCAAAATCCCATCGCTGCTGCCGGCAAAAACCGTTGCCGCCAACTTTAACTGTTGCTCCGCTTTTTTGCGTTCGCTCAGGTCCATCACATAGGCAATGCCTTGTTCCTGATTGCCGCCGAGCATCGCCGCGCCAATATAGATCGGCACCCAGTGTCCCTGTTTATGGATCAAGGCTTTCTCGAAAGGCTCGCACCGGCCATGGGTTAAAAGCTCATTGATGATTTGTTGATCCCGGCGCTGAAATTCAACCGGTGTAATATCTCGCCAGTTGATGACGCCGGTCGAAATATCCGACCGGTCATAGCCGATCATGGTTAAAAAGAGATCGTTCGCCTCCTCGATCACGCCATCCGTCCGCCAGGAAATAATGCCGATCGTATTCGATTCCTTGAGCCTGCGAAACCGTGACTCGCTAATAATCAGTTGCTGTTCCGCTTTGGTGATCCCCTTGATTATCTGACGGCTGACCCATAGCCCGATACCGATAAAGATAACCAGTACCAGCACCGTAACTAGCCATACCGTTTGTTTAACCCATCTTGCCCCTTCACTCAGGATGAGTGAAAAGCGATTTTCCAGTTGATGAAGTTCATCATTGAGATGCTGCAAGCGATTTCTCAAGTCGGCTATTTTTTCGGTGTTTTGCTTTGATGCGTTGATTTCGATGCGAATCTGCTCGCTTAGCTGCTTCAATTCGTCGATGGTTTGATCGGCAGATTGCCATGTAGAGATGGCATCGCGCATATAGGAAATACGCTGGAATGTTAAAAAGAACCCGATCATTGAATCGATATCGTCAGGGTGGTTTTGTCCCTGCAAAAAGCCTTTTCTCGCTTCCTCGTAGTTCGGTGGGGATGCCAATAATGCCAATCGGGCATTCTTATCGCCGCTGGTGACCTTTAGGGCTTCCTGATAAGCGTTGTAGTCGGTTTCTGAATGACTGTACGAATAACTGCCCAGATAGAATACGGCATCCTTTTGCGCCTTGGCCCACAAACCTTCTCCCCTAACATAGGAGCGCACGCCGTCGAAAATATTGCCATACCAAAAAATCATCCCACCCAGCAATACCGAAATCAGTACGAACAGGGAAATAATAAAAACAACTTTTCCTCCGGTGGAAAATACCGGAAGTCTCAGCCTGTATTTTTTATGGGTTACCATGGGTTTCCACAGGCGGTGTATTGTCTGACGTTACGGCACATAATCCTGTTGTTCATTGGCGGGTGTCCTGTGTTTTGTGTAAACGGGATTTAAATTAACGACCCGGCATCCTGTCTTCGAACTGAATAGTAAACCCGTTCAGTGCGGCTTTCCAGTCTTGTCGCCCATAAGTCTGTTTGAGCGCAAGCAAAAACCGGCGTTTCCGGCGCACTGCGCTGTACTTCATGCTGTAACCCGCTCTAAAATGAAAGCCTTAGTACACCTGTGAATCCGATATGAAAGTAAACCCGCTGACCCAAAACCTATCCGCCGAGCATTTATTGCAGCACATGCCGGTGTCGACGTTCGTGTTGAATGCCAAGCATCAGGTGGTGATCTGGAACAAGGCCTGCGAGCAATTGACCGGCCTGAAAGCCGGGGAGATGGTCGGCACCGGTCAGCATTGGCGCGGCTTTTATACCGAAAAACGCCCGTGTCTGGCGGATTTGCTGCTGGACAGCACCTTGGGTGAAGTGTCCAGCCTTTACGAGCATGCCAGCGACTTCACTTCTCTCAGCGACATTTGCCATACCGAAAACTGGTGCCTGATGCCGGACGGGCGCAGTCTGTATCTGGTCATCGATGCAGGCACCATCAGCAATGAGCAAGGCGAGGTGGTCGCGATCGTCGAAACCCAGCGCGACCGCACCGAGCAACGGCTGACGATGCAAGCATTGACCGAAAGCGAGCAGCGGATCTCCTCGATCCTCGGTTCGGCGATGGACGCCATCGTCACCGTCGACCAGCAACACCGCATCACGCTGTTCAATGCGGCGGCGGCCAGGATCTTCCGTTGCGCCGCCGATTTTGCGATCGGCCAGCCGGTCGAGCGCTTTATCGCGCCGCATTGCAGCAAACTGTTCATGCAATTCATCGCTTTCGATAACGCCAGCGCCAAAACCCAGGCCTGGGCGCCGGAAGGCCTTAGCGCCCGGCGCGCCGACGGCGAGGAATTCCCGATCGAAGCCACCTTTTCGCCGCTGGAAGCCCACGATCAAAAACTCTATACCATCATCCTGCGCGATGTGAACGACCGCCGCCTCGCCGAACAGAAACTGGACCGGTTGCAACAGGAAAAAGGCTATCTGCAGGAAGTGCTCAACGACGATCACAACCCCGGCGATTTTGTCAGCGGCTCCACGCTGATGCGGACTGTGATGGAACAAGTGCGGATGGTGGCCCGCACCGATACGCCGGTATTGCTGCTGGGCGAAACCGGCACCGGCAAGGAGTTGTTGGCCCGAGCGATACACGAATTCAGCGACCGCAACGCGGCGATCATGGTCAAGGTCAATTGCGCGGCGCTGCCTGCCGAGCTGATCGAGAGCGAATTGTTCGGCCATGAAAAAGGCGCGTTCACCGGCGCGACCCAGCAGCGCAAAGGCCGCTTCGAACTGGCCGACGGCGGCAGCCTGTTTCTGGACGAACTCGGTGAACTGTCCCAGTCGGCGCAGGCCAAGCTGTTACGGGTGTTGCAGGAACAGGAATTTGAAAGGGTAGGGGGCAGCGAAACCATTCGCGTCGACGTGCGGGTGATTGCGGCGACCAACCGCAATTTGGCCGAAGAGGTTGGATTGGGGCGGTTTCGTTCCGACCTGTATTACCGGCTGAACGTGTTTCCTGTCGAGGTGCCGGCGTTGCGGCAGCGGGTGACGGATATTCCGCTGCTGGCACGGTTTTTCCTGACCAAATACGCCAAAAAATTCGGCAAACGCTTTGACGATATTGATCCTGCCGGACTGGACTATTTACGCCAATACGCGTGGCCCGGCAACGTCCGCGAATTGCAGAATGTCATCGAGCGGGCGGTGATTCTGTCCCAAGGCTCATTGCTGGACATCGCGCCGTTGCAGCCTGCTTCCGCCCATCCCGAAGCCGCTACCGGCAAGTTGCGGACCCTGGAAGCCGTGGAGCGCGAACACATAACGCGCACCCTCGAAGCAACCGGTTGGCAGATTTCCGGCGTCAAGGGCGCGGCGGCGATATTGGGCATGAATCCCAATACCTTGCGCTCCAGGATGTTGAAGTTGGGGATTTCCAGAGCGGGCTGAAGGCGCATCGTTCGCGATTGATGCGTTTCACTTTGTTCAGTTCATATATGGCCTTACATGAGCTAACTTATTTCATTAAATCTTTTTCCATACCATCAATACCTGCACTTATAGCGCTTTGTATCGTTTCTGCCACTGAAGCACTATCTTCTGACTTTGACTCGAAATCAATTGTCCAGACTACAATACCCAACCCATCATAAGACGTGAAAACTTCGACTGTTCCTTTGTAATAAGTCACAGGAAATGGAGATATTGGTCGAAAATATATTAATTTCATTTTTTTTGGATCAATTTCTTCAATGGTGTCTTTTATATCACCACCGCCATCTGCTATGGTCATATATCGCAATGCACCTGGCCCATCACCCTCCACTTTACAAGTCTCAATGAACGGAAACCATACATCGAGTCTTCCTATTTTGCTGATCGCTTCCCATACCTTCTCTGAGGGTACATTTAATTTTTTTGTAATAGCTTGTTTAGTAAACATCAGTATCTCCTAACTCATAAAATTTAAGCTCTTATAGAGGCTTTATTAACAAAATTGAATTGATTTAACATTTAACGAATGATTTTAATCATTAACAGGTTTTCAAATGAACTGTTACGTGAACTTTAACAATGTGGCCTTCCGTCGTATTGGAAAAAAACGACAATTTACAGTTGGTGTGTTTCAGAGATTGTTGCAGATGGTTTCGGACTAACCAGAAATAAGATTGGTAGCGACACGATGTAAAGTGAAATAAGGAAGCATTCTTGTTCGAATGATAGACTTTCTATTGTTTTACGCTGTTTGATTTAGATTTAATAACCCAGAAAATTGTATTGTTTGGGAAACATCAATTTGAGGGTAAAGAGATTCCGGTGAAATTCCATAAAGTTCTTGAAAGTCGTGAATCATGTGGCTTTGATCATAGTAACCCACTGCACACGCTACATCCGCCCAAGTTGGCAGTGTTTTGCGTTGAAAAATAGCATTTCGCAAACGTACTACACGAGCATATTTTTTAGGCGTAGCACCAACATGATTTAGGAAACGCCGCTCGAAGGTACGCTCTGTCAAACCGAGATTGCGAGCGAGCATCCGAATAGGGTAATTTCCGTTAGAGGCACTTAAATCCCTGCAAGCTTTTTGAATCAACAGATCTTCATTGTCCCGGTTCAATATCGCAAGTAAAAAATCCTCTACGCACTGAACACGCTCTTTTGCTGTTCTCATGTTAGATAATTTATCTTCGATTTTTTCTATTGAGTAACGAGGAAAAATATCTCTACAATCCACTCGCTTTTCAGCGCAATCCTTCACTATACCGCTACGAAATACATTTAATCCCCAAGGCGTAAGACGAGCAGAAACGCCTGATACCTTTCCTAAACCTCCCAGATCACTACGAAAACTTTGGAAGCCGGCGAGCCCACTGCGAGTGGTATATACACCCCCCTTATGCGTAGTTTGAAGTAAATCGGCATACAAAAAACATAAATATGTTGCGGTATCAGGCAAAATCGAAAGCATTAAATTATCGCTACCTGTTAAGTCTTCGTAATCCCAAATGGCCGTAACGTACGGTGCCAATAATTTGGATGGTGCAAAAGTTTTCAAACTCAAAATCACTCCCCCTCAATGCTTCGAATGACCAATATATGTCTCAATCGGGAAAATATCCAGATTAAGCCCGGTAGGGTACGCTGCGCGTACCTTAAAGCCTAACGTATCATATCATGATCTCAAACTCCGGTTTGCTGTACTAAAATCAATCTCGTCCACTCTGCGGTACGCGCAGCGTACCCTACATTTTTTGTTACATTCCGGTGTTCGGCTTGTGTCCCATTTTCGGCGCGCTATGTTCCCGACGGCAACGAAGGCTTCCCCCGTTTAAGGCAAGGATAAGCCGTTCGTGGTTAGCTTGTCGAACCATGACCGGCTACCGTCCACCCCATTCGACAAGCTCAGGACAGGCTTCGACAAGGCTCTCCTGAGCGTAGTCGAAGGGCTCAGGGCGTACCCGGCTGTTCACAAGAGATTTAGACAAGTCGAGGGGCTGTGGCGCTGGCTTTGTGCTGCGCATTTTTTCCTTTTTCCTCTTGCTTGCTATGTTAATCTAGCCTGACGGTAAAGGGGACGAACCCGGTGGCCGCCCGAAGTGACGAACTTCAAGAGGGCGCAACTCTTAGCAGGTAAGCTCTCTTTTGATGACTTGAATGATGTCTTGCAGTGGGGATTCCAGGCAAAGTTAAACCAATATCCATTGCCCCATGCGACCCTTTAATTTTCCATTAAACTCAGATAGTTTTGACCAAAAGGAAATAAGAATATGATGAAATCAGACCAACTTGAAATTTTAATAAGTCGTTTCTCAAAATGGGCGAGTAGCGCAAGTGGGTTTGTTGCCGCACTGCTCTCAGATGATGTTGACCAAAAGGAAATGATATCCGACCGACTTGAGATTTTTACACACCGTTTCGCAAAATGGACAGGTAGCGCAAGCGGATTTGTCGCAGCCCTGTTCTCTATTCTTGTCTTGTTTGTAGCGGGATTAATCTATGGGTTTTCTCAAGACTGGGAACGTGGATTATCGATCTATATTGGTGTCATTACGTTTCTAATGGTATTTCTAATACAGCGCGGCCAGAATAAGGAGCTGTCCATATTGCAGGTCAAGCTCAATGAACTGATAGCAGTCACGAAGCATGCCGATAACCGACTAATCAATGTGGAAGACCTGACGGAAAAGGAAATTTCAGCAGTTCAAGAAATACATCATAAAATCGGTGAGGAAGATAGTTAGAGATAAATGTGACTCAGATCAACAGCACGGTAGGGTACGCTGAGCGTACCCTAAAGCCTAACGTATCATGTCACGAACTCAACTATCCGGTTTGCCGCGCTAAAATCAACCTCGTCCACTATGCGGTAGGCGCAGCGTAACCTCCATTTTTTGTTACATTTCGGTGTTCCGCTTACGTCCCGCTTATATTCCCGGCAGTTTCTTTTTCCTCACTGTGGTAACGGAGCGACGCGCCCCGATTCTTTGTACGGATACCTCCCGCGTTTTCCTGCGTATTGCCATTCGCGAATACCGCCAACACTGACCGTTTCGGATTGATGTAATGGTGATTCTTCATTCCCACGCGCTGCGCCGCTAATCACGACCAACGTCTTGCGTATACGGGACACAGCGCGTTCAGTCCCTCATCCCAACCTTCTCCCTCAAGGAAGAAGGGGCCGGTACTTGTGTAGATACCTATGTCGGATTGGAGCAGTAAGGCCCATGGGGTCATGGAATCCGATGATTTGGATGCTTCTGTTATGGAATAAGAAGGGGGCGCTATGCATTCGTACGTGAAGGTACGCACAGCGTACTCTGCATTGCACAAATCAGTCGTCGTATTGTCAGTGCGTGTCCGTCGCAAAAGAGTATCCATGCAAATGAGCCGGTGATTCCAATTTCGCTTCGTCATCCTGATCCTTCCTTTCCAGCGATCTTTCAAGTTGGAGACGCCGTGCCGCAACCTGATGCGGCGCGCAGCGGGCGAGACAAATACACCGGCTTTAGCCTCATTTCTGACCTGCAGCCGCTCCACGCGCCGGGTAATCGGGCGCGGGATAATACGGTCTGTCCTGCTGGATTTAACAAGCCGACTTTATGTTTGATGGCTGTTACGCTATCCTCAATTATAAGAGTTACCTTTTCCTGTTTAAGAGCGGTGTCAGGTTAAATCAGAAGATTACATATTGGAGATGGAATTGAAACAAACCGATCAAACTTTACTCGAGCAGATGCGAATTACTGAGTTCGACATCGAGAATCGTAAATTGTTGCTTGCCCTGTCCGACGAGGATTTCAAACGCCTGAAAGACTATCGTGCAATCATTGAGGGTAGAGTCGATGCCTTGGTGGAAGCTTTTTACCAAATGCAGACCAGCGTCGCCGAAATCGCGTTGTTGATCGGCGACGCGGATACATTGGATCGCCTGAAGAATGCGCAGCGCAGATATGTACTCGATTTATTTAGTGGGCTGTACGACCTTGAGTATGTGAACAATCGGCTCCGGATCGGCCTCGTGCATAAACGCATTGGCGTCGAGCCGAAGTTGTATCTTTCAGCCATCAACACGCTCAAAAGTCTGCTGCTTGAAATCATTTTCGAAACGCTTACCGATAAGTCGGAACGTCAGGGCATGCTTGCGGCGCTCGACAAATTGCTGTTGTTCGACATAACGCTGGTGTTTGAAACCTATATCCGCAGCCTGGTTTCGGAAATCGAAATTTCCAAGGAAAAGTCCGAGCGTTATGCCTGCGCACTGGAAGAAAAGGTCAGGGAGCGTACTCAACAGCTCGAAGAGTTAACCCGCACCGATTCGCTGACAGGCTTGCTAAGCGTGCGCTACTTGAACGAAACCCTGACCCGAACACTGCGGATCGCTCAACGGCGCCACGAGCCGGTGTCTATTGTTTATATGGACATTAACGAATTCAAGGCCATCAATGACAATCACGGCCATCCGCATGGCGACCATATCTTGCGTGCGGTGGGTGCTGCGATCAAGAAAATTTCCCGCGAAGAAGATTGCTGTTTTCGTTACGGCGGCGACGAATTTTGTTTAATACTGCCCAACTGCCAAGAAGAGCAGGCTCGGGAGAGATACGTCAATCGCCTCAGCGCTGAGATTAGCCAGTGCTTTAAAAATGTAACGCTGAGCGTCGGCATCGTGCAAACCGGCCCGGATAAATACGGGGAGCCCGATACCTTGATCCGGAAAGCTGATGAACAAATGTATGCCGCTAAGAAAGCGTCCAAAACCGATGACAGGATAGGAGACGCTGTTGATGTCGGTAAAACGGCTTGATCAGGCCGCGTACTGGGAAAGCCCATGCCTATGAAGTCGATTTGGCGATAGGCCGCTAGCCCACAAACTTAATGGCAGTGACGCAGTGAAATCTTAACGTTGCTTGCGTTTGCGCCAGATGTAAAAGCCCGTACCCATCAACAGCAGCGGTATGACCACCAAAAAACCAAAGCCGATAACGGCGACGCTGATCTGGCTTAGTTGCAGGCTTTTATCGGTTGCTATTTTGGCGGGGATGTCGATAAACCGGTCATCGTGAATCAGCCAGTTGATCATTCTTAAGCCCATGTCCAGATTGCCGACATTGCCGAGATAGGAGTTGGATAGAAAATCGCCGTCACCGACAACGACGATGCGCTGCTCGAAAGTCCCGCCTTGAGCCTGTCCTGAGCCTGTCGAAGGGTTTTTATCAAGATCGCGGGTCAGGGCATAAGCGAAGGTGAGCGGACCTTGTTTTTCGTCGCCATCTGCATCAAAAACAATTTTTCCTGCTATCGGGCCGGTTTCCGTCCATGACTGCATCGCGCTTTTGAGTAAGGCGACGGTTTTGAAATCCGTTTCTTCGCTGATTTCCAGCGTGGCGGTAACGGGATAAACGGTTATGGTCTGAAAGCCCTGAGTGATCGGATGCGGCAGATAGTCGCTGGCGAGCACGAAGCTGGGGTCGTTGATGCCGTAAAGCTTGGATTGGCTATCTACCAGGGTTCCCGGCAGTTGGCGTAAACCTAGGAGCTGTTCAATGGCATCCAGATGGTGATTGCCCGGATCGGTTAACAGCAGCAGGTTGCCGCCTTGCTGGATATAGCGTTTGACCAGATCAAGTTCGCCTGCCAGCAACGGCACGGCAGGTGCAGTCAGCACCAGCAATGCGGAGTTATCGGGAATGGCGGGCAGGGTTGCAAGGTTGATGGTTTGAGCTTTGATTTTACGTCGATCCAGTTCCTTGCCGAATTGGCCTAAATCGAAATTGGCGATGCCGTCAGGAGCGCGTTCGCCGTGGCCGGTCAGGAAGGTGACCCAGCGCTCATCGGCATTCGCCAGTTGCAGCAGGGCATTGGTCAGCGATGATTCGTCGATAAAGTTCAGTTTCTCGCTGCGGCCCTGATATTCGACAATAATAACGCCTGCCGCATCTATATTCAGTTCGCGGGTTTTTTCCGGCTGGGAGTCGGGGTCTATAAAGGTCAGCGCCAGATCGGCTTTATGGCGTTTATAGCGGGCGACCAATTGGGCTATCTGGCTTCTTAGCGACGGGTCTTTTTTTATATAGGCGGTGAGTTGTATCTTATCGGGCAGCGATCCCAGCAGTTTTTGCGAGGCTTGGGACAGGCTGTTGCTGCTGTTTCCGGTTATGTCGGTTTCTGCGCTGTAGCGGGTGCTTAACCAGGCTAAAGTGCCGAGCAGGCACAACAAAGCCAGGGTGATGAGCCCGTTTTTTAAGCGGATTTGCTGGTGTTTATGCGGCGATATTTTCATTTTTGCAACCGGTCGTTATCGAGGCTGCGGATGCTCAGCGCGATGAAGGTGGCGGTAAACAGCAAAAAATAGCTGACATCGACCGTGCTGATCAGGCCGCTTTGAATATTCTGGAAGTGCCTGAGGATCGACAGGTATTCAAACAGTTCGCTACGTTGATCGTTCATGCCGACCGACCAGTCCAGAATCCACAGCAGCAGCAACATACCGAAAGTACCCATCGCGGCAACGGTGGGGTGTCCGGCGATGCAGGACATAAACAGGCCGATCGCGGCAAACGCGTTGACCAGCAGCAGCAAGCCTAAGATATTGGCGAACAGTTTGCCCAAGTCCAGCTCGGCACCGCATAGCAAAGATAGCGGCATCAGGGTGATCAGCGCAATGATCAGCAGCATCAGTCCGAGTATGCCTAGATACTTGCCGAGGATAATGTCGATATTGGAAACCGGTGCGGAAAGCAGCAAAGACAAGGTTTTATTGCGGCGTTCTTCGCAGATCAGGCGCATGGTTAATAACGGCGTGACCAGCAAAAGAATGATGCCGGCGTTGCCGAATAATGGCGGCACGATAATATCGGTCAAGCCGGGCGCGCCCTCAATGGAAGCCAGTTTGGGCTGGAGCGTGGTGAAGGCTTCAACCTGGGTTAAAAACAAGAACGCCAGGATGAATTGCAGGATGGCTAATATCGTCCAGGCCATCGGCGATAAAAACAGGGATCTGAATTCACGGGAAGCAATGGTTAAAATCATGGCAATTACCCAGTTAGAGAAATGGAACGCAGATGACGCAGATGATTATGATTGAATAAGATTTATCTGTGTTTATCATAATCATCTGCGTCATCTGCGTTCCATTATATTTGATGGCTCTGAATACATGCTCATAACTCGCGATGTTCTTTGGTTAAGCTGATAAAAATATCTTCCATCGACCTTTTTACCGGGGTCAATTCCTGTAGTCCCCATCCGGCGGCAATGACAAGCGCGGCAATTTGTTCGGCCGGGTTGGCGGTTACGCTGTGGTGAATGATGATCCGGTTTTCAGTGATGCTTTCGATAGAACTGATGCCGGGGATGGTCAATAAGCTATTAATGTCGGGCGTTAGCCGAGTGCTGACTTGCAGGGTGCCGGTATCCATTTGCCGGTTGAGTCCCGCGATGGTTTCATTCAGGATCAACTGTCCCTGATCAATGATTTGTACGTGTGTGCAGGATTCCTGCACTTCGGTGAGTATATGGGTGGACAAAATGACGCCGTGATCCTGCCCCAACTCCCTGATTAATGCGCGTATTTCCCTGATTTGAATGGGATCCAGGCCGACCGTCGGCTCATCCAGTACGATCACTTCGGGATTATGCAAGATAGCCTGGGCAATACCGACTCGCTGCTGAAAGCCCTTGGACAGGTTGGCGATCAGGCGATCGGCGACATCGGTTAAGCCGCATCGCTCTTTGGCTCGTTCAATGGCATGAGTGACGGAGTTTTTGTTGATGCCGTGCAGCCGGGCGCAATAAAGCAGGAATTCCTGCACGGTTAATTCTTTGTAGAGCGGTGGTGTATCGGGCAAGTAACCCAGGTTCAGTTTGGCGGCTTTGGGCTGATCCAGCAGATCGAAACCGTTGATTTTGATTTGTCCGGCGCTGGGTGCGAGATTGCCGCACAGTATCTGCATGGTGGTGGTTTTGCCTGCGCCGTTGGCACCTAAAAAACCGAGTACTTCGCCTTTGGCTAAGGTAAAACTGACATCGTTAACAGCGCAATGTTTGCCGTAATAGCGGGTCAGGTGCTCGGCTTCGATAAGGGTAGTCATGCCGGGGCTAACGCTGTTGCAGCAGTTTTTGCAATTCAGCCTGGATTTTTTTACGGTAAAAAAGGAACTTCCAGCGGGTGCCGCCGCATTGTTTCCAAAGAATAGCCGAACGTATCCCGGCCAGCAGACAGGCGCGTATTTTATTGACGATGTCGGGTCTGGATAAATATTCCTGATCACCGTTGACCATGATTCTCGGTTGCAGGGTGCTGATGGTGGTGTGATAAATATCGCCGAGATTCGCCAGTACATTCTCATGTAGTTGGCCGAAATGTTCCGATTGTGTCTGGGCGCGCTCAATTCCGGTAAAAATGGTTTTAAGCATGGCCGGTTGTCTGGATAGTTGGTTCTCCAGGAAAACCAGCGAGGCGGCATAGCGTGCCTGTTCGGGATTGGCTATTTTGAGGCCGGTCATTTGATCGTTAAGCTGTTCAAGTCCCAGCTTAAGGCCTGATAATCCGCCGTATACGTTTTCCACGCCCTGTTCATCATTAACAAAAAGACTGGCAATGCTGGCCTCAAGGGCGGACGAATCGGCGCTGCCGGTTGTTGCCAGTTGCTGAACCAGTGCGGCTGCCTGGGCGATGCCGGCAAGCGCGATAGTTTGGTTGGTGATGGTATTTAGCGGCATTAGTTTATATTGCCCATAACGTCTTTTGCCCAGTTTATACTGCGAATATAAGCGTCGCCAATAATGGATTGGTCAATATCCTTAAAGGCTATTGATGAAATATCCCAATGTTCATAACTGATGACACACTTAAGCGCTTCGCCGCCGAGTCCTTTTTTATGCAATATGGCGGCAACAATATCGTCGGCCAAAGGCAATTGGCTGAGCGCTTCATCCAATGGCATATCCAGTAAGCTATCCAGATTGGATAATATGCCGATCAGGAAAAAATTGTCTGATTTATTGTCGCTCAGGGCAGCCAGTTCCTCACACATTTTGCCGCGGATCAATGCGTTTTGCATGACCGCTTCCGGCTTGTTGGATAAGGATGCCAGCGTTAATATGTTTATCCAGCGTTTTATTTCCTTTAGCCCCAGATAGGAAATGGCATGGTTAATGGACGAAACTTTATTGGGTAGGGAGAAAAATGCGGAATTTATATAATGCAGCAGTTTATAGCTGAGCCCGACATCCAGGGATATTATCTTGGTCAGGTCTTCAAATTCAACATCCGGGTTGTTAACGGTGTTTAACAGTTGAATGGCGGCTGTTTGATTGACGCTGACGCGTTTGCCGGAAACGATATTGGGTTTGTTAAAAAAGAAACCCTGGAAATAATCACAGCCTAATTCGACAAGGTATTGATACTCAGAATATGTTTCTACTTTTTCTGCGAGCAGTTGTACATTGTAGGGCTTGAGTTGATTAATGAGTGCCCGAGTTTTAGACTCGCCCATTTCCAGAATATCCAGCTTGATAATGTCGGCAAATTCCACCAGCGGCGTCCATTCATCGGAAAAGACAAAATCATCCAAAGCAATGATGTAGCCTAGCGTTGACAGTTCTTTTAAGTTGGCGACGACTCTTGAGTCAATTTCAACATTTTCGAGCACCTCGATAACGATCCTGTCTTTAGGAAGGTGTAAAGGTGTTTTGTCCAGAATGTTTTGCGTCGTAAAGTTAATGAAGGCTTTGTGAGGGCCTACTATGGTGTTGAGCCCAAGTTCTAAAATGGTATCGGTAATGACCTGGTTGGTCGCTTGGGTAGCGCCGTCGCTATGATTCAGGTCAAAATCATTGCCTCTGAAAAGGAGTTCATAGGCGTAAATATTCAGCTTTTGGTCAAAAATCTGTTGCCGCCCAATTATAATGTCTGCCATTTGAATTACTTAAGGTGTTAAATTTAAATACTTGTAGATCGGGCTTACCCAAAGGGTACAAAAAACTTGTCGCGCAACCCCATATATGCCCGGATTTATACCATGATTACCGGCTATCAGTCGAGTATGATATAAAGCTATTACTGTAGAGACGTTGCAATACAGCTTCTCTACCCACATTAAGGAGACTGAAATGACTGAATCTGTATCGTTAACCGTTACCGGCATGAAATGCGGCGGTTGTGAAGCCAATGTGACGAGTAAATTGGAAGCTATCGATGGTGTGTTGTCGGTTAATGCATCAAGCAAAAACAACGAGGTCAACGTTGAATTCGATGCTGAAAAAACCAGCCTGGATGTTATTGCTAACGCTATTGTCGATGCGGGTTTTACCGTAGAAACATCGTAATGGGAAAGGTGATTTTATGAACACAAAGACTTCCGACGAATTGCGGCTATCCGTTTTAGGCATGCGTTGCGCAGGCTGCGTCAGCGCCGTTGAGGGCGCCTTGGCGGCGGTAGAGGGAGTAACTTCAGTTAGTGTCAACTTTGCCGATCATTCCGCCGTGGTTAAAGGCCAAGCCGATCCTGAGTTATTAAAGCAGGCCGTTAAAGCAGCCGGTTACGATGCGGCGGTGATGGAGGGGTTTGAAGATCCTGCCGAACAGGAAGAACAAGAGTTGCAACGCTACCGTCAGCTGATGAAAAAAGCGGCGGTGGCGGGCGCTTTTGGGCTATCGCTGATGGTAGCCGAACATCTTGGCTGGTTGCCGGAAATCGGTTCATCGACAGGTCTATGGGTGTGGCCGGAAATCGCCCTGATCACCGTAAGCGTGCTGATCTATTCAGGCTGGCATTTTTACAGCGGTGCGTACAAGTCATTAACGCTGGGGCAGGCTAACATGGACACCCTGATTGCCTTGGGTACAGGATCGGCGTGGCTGTATTCCTGCATTGTTATCGATTATTACGATACCTTGCCGTCCCTGGCGAAACATGCCTATTTTGAAGCTGCCGTAATGATTCTGGCCTTCATAAATCTGGGTTCCGGTTTGGAAACGTTAGCCAGAGGCAAGACCTCCAGCGCCATTCGGCAACTGATCGGTTTGCAGCCGCGTACCGCGCGCGTGATCAGAAACGGCGAAGAAATGGATGTTGCTATCGAGCAAGTCGGTTTGGGCGAAACCTTAAGAGTCAGGCCCGGCGAGAAAATCGCCGTTGACGGCGTGTTGCTGGAAGGGCATTCCACGGTTGACGAGTCGATGCTGACCGGCGAGTCTCTGCCGGTAGAAAAAACCGCAGGTGCGGAAGTGGTTGCCGGAACCATGAATCAGACCGGCAGTTTTTTGTTTACCGCAACCCGGATCGGCCGCGATACCGCGCTGGCGCAGATTATTAAAAGCGTCCGGCAAGCGCAAAGCAGCAAGCCCGAAATTGCCCGCTTGGCGGATAAAATTTCCAGCGTTTTCGTACCGGCCGTGGTCGTGATTTCCGTGCTGACTTTTTTGATTTGGTACGCTTTTGGGCCTGAACCTTCATTGGGTTACGCCTTTGTTACTTCAATGACCGTTCTGGTGATCGCTTGCCCTTGTGCTTTGGGCTTGGCGACGCCTATTTCGGTGATGGTCGCGGTGGGCCGCGCCGCCCAATCGGGGATTTTGATTCGGAAGGGCGAAGCCTTGCAAACGGCGGGAAAACTGACTTGCTTAATACTCGATAAAACCGGCACGGTAACCGAAGGCAAGCCGACAGTTTCTGTTGTTGAAGCCATCGGCGACATTAGCGAAGAGCAGGTGCTGCACTGGGCGGCGAGTATCGAATCAGGATCGGAACACCCGTTGGCGGCGGCTATTTTGTCGGCAGCGGAAGATAAACAAATCAAATTGGAAAAAGTTAAACAGTTTGCCGCCGTCGCGGGTCACGGGGTAATGGCGACAATTAACGAGCGGCGCGTGTTGTTCGGCAACAAGGCGCTGATGGATGAGCAAGGCGTTAGCTTTACACGCTTTAACGACCGGCTGGAACAACTGTCGGCTTTGGGCCAAACGCCGATGCTGCTTGCCGTAGATGGCAAAATAACCGGCATTGTTGCCGTTTCCGATCCGATTAAAAAGGATTCGGCACATGCCGTGCAATTGTTGAAAGATCAGGGCGTGCGCATCATCATGGTGACCGGGGACAATCAAATAACCGCTCATGCCATTGCCGAACAGGCAGGTATTTCAGAAGTGCGGGCGCAGGTGTTGCCGCAGGATAAGGCGGCGGTCGTTAAAGAGTTGCAGCAAGCGGGTGAAATCGTCGGCATGGTCGGCGACGGCATCAACGATGCACCGGCATTGGCTCAGGCTGATGTCGGTTTTGCGATCGGTACAGGAACCGATGTCGCTATTGAAAGCGCCGATGTGGTTATTTTGCAAGGTTCCTTGCTCAAAGTGCCTGAAGCGATTGAATTATCCAAAGCGACGGTCATCAATATCAAACAAAATCTGCTCGGTGCGTTTTTCTATAACACGATCAGCATTCCGGTTGCGGCGGGTCTGTTGTATCCGCTATTCGGCATTTTGTTAAACCCGATGATTGCCGGTGCGGCTATGGCCATGTCTTCAGTGACCGTGGTTACCAATGCCAACCGTTTGCGCTGGATGAAATTTGTTGAGCATAAATAGCTTTAGACATAGTGCCTGACATATTCGCGGACGAATAGTCGCATTGGCGCATTGCGTAGTTGATATTGTTGGTAAGCCTGATTGACATCCGTTGGCGTGATATGGGCATACACCCCGAATCCTGTTTTCGCGGTGAATTCATCGCTTAATATTTCAATGAATATTGTCCAGGATGAATCTGCTGTAGCTGTGTTTTGCGTTGTCATGACCGTACCCCTAAAAAGACTAAATTAAATTCATCAAGTATCCAGCATAAAGAGTGCCGAATTAAAAATAGCTTTATATGACATTGTGTTAGGGATTGCTATACATTGTTTTTTGGGCGGTATGACAATAAACCGGCAATAACTTCTCCCGGTTTCTTGTCAGCAGGTAGGTTTTTTTGAAGGGATGGTATCGTTCCCGCGTTGGAATACGGGAACGATAAAGGGTAAAAACTTAATGATCCCGTTGAATAATATAAAGCGATAAATCGCGCAATAAATCGGCTTCGCTGCCGAAAATATTCAGGTTGTCCAGCGCTTGCTCATGCAGTTCCTGCGCTTTTTGTTTGGCTCCGGCCAGTCCTAACAGGGCAGGGTAGGTGGGTTTGTCGTTATCCTGGTCTTTGCCTTGAGTTTTCCCCAGTGTTGCGGTATCGCTTTCTTCGTCGAGAATGTCATCCTTAACCTGGAACGATAAGCCGATGCACTTGGCGTAATTATCCAGCTTTTTGGCCACATCCGGGTCTATATCCGCTTTCGCCAGCGTCGCCATATTGACGCTGGCGCGAATCAACGCGCCGGTTTTATGGATATGCATGTTTTCAAGTTCAGGCAGGGTCAATTTTGTGCCTACCGATTCCAGGTCAATAGCCTGACCGCCCACCATGCCTTGGGAACCGCTGGCTTTGGTTAAGGCGATAATCATTTTCAGGCGGCCTTCAGCGGTTGCTGTAATGCTGGGATCATTGGCCAGTATTTCAAAAGCCAAAGCCTGCAGCGCGTCGCCGGTTAAAATAGCGGTCGCTTCATCGAAAGCGACATGGCAGGTGGCTTTGCCGCGGCGAAGATCGTCATCGTCCATCGCCGGTAGATCGTCATGTATCAATGAATAAACGTGGATGAACTCGACAGCGCAAGCCGGGCCGTCCAGCGCTTCGGGAGCTATGCCCAGCGTTTTTCCGGTGCAATAGGTCAGCATCGGACGCATGCGCTTGCCGCCGTCCAATGTGCTGTAGCGCATCGCCCGATGCAGCTTTTGCGGCAATATGCTTTCGCTGGGAAGGCGAGCGTCTAAAGCTCTTTCTACGCGGTTTTGACAAAAATCAAGATAGTCTTTTAACGCATTACTCATCGGTAAATGGCTCCAGGGTTTGAGTGCCGTTTTTTTCAATTAGGATTTGAACTTTCTGTTCGGCCTCTTGCAGGGCTTTTTGACAGGTGCGAGTCAGGTTGACCCCGCGCTCAAATGACTTTAATGATTCTTCGAGCGAAATATCGCCTTGTTCAAGCTGGCTAACCAACTGCTCAAGTTCGGCGAGAGAGTCTTCGAATAAAGTCGCGGTTTTCTTTTTCGGCATGAGATAAAAAAAAATTTAATGGTACGATGTATTATTAAGGCGAAGGGCAAAAGGCAAAAGGCGAAAAATTTGTGCCTTTCGCCTTTTGCCTTTCGTTCTGCATTATATATGAAATTGAATTGTGAGTGATTAGGAAGTATGAGTAACGAATATAACGCGGCGGCGATTGAAGTTTTAAGCGGATTGGAACCGGTACGAAAGCGTCCCGGCATGTACACGGACACCACAAGGCCCAATCATCTGGTACAGGAAGTCGTTGATAACAGCGTCGATGAGGCGATGGCGGGTCATGCGACGAGTATCGATGTGGTTTTGTATAAGGACGGCTCGGTGCTGGTCAGCGATAATGGCCGGGGCATGCCGGTCGATATACATCCGGAGCAAGGCATTCCCGGCGTCGAAGTGATTTTGACCCAGCTGCATGCGGGCGGAAAATTTTCCAATAAGAATTACCAGTTTTCCGGCGGTTTGCATGGCGTCGGCGTCTCGGTCGTTAACGCCTTGTCGGCAAAGCTGGAAGTGGAAGTCAAAAGGAATGGCAAGATTTACCGAATGGACTATGCCGATGGCGAAAAACAGACTGAACTGATGGAGACCGGCACGGTCGGCAAGAATAATACCGGCACGTCTATCCGATTCTGGCCGAATGAAAAATATTTCGATTCCAATAAAATATCGGTTTTAAAGCTGAAGCACGTGTTGCGCGCCAAGGCGGTTTTATGTCCGGGCTTGAAAATATCCCTGAAAGTCGATCAAACCGACGAAGAGTATTTTTGGTGTTACCAGGACGGCCTCAAGGAATATTTGCTCGATCGCATCGGCGATATTGACTATTGTCCTGAACAGCCGTTTATGGGCAACATGGCCGCCAATCATGAAGCCGTTGAATGGGGTATCGTCTGGGCGATTGAAAATCCGGCGGAAGTGCTGGCCGAAAGTTACGTGAATCTGGTGCCGACTGCGCAAGGCGGAACCCACGTCAATGGCTTGCGGGCAGGCCTGACCGAAGCGATGCGCGAGTTTTGCGACATCAGGAATATCCTGCCGCGCGGCGTTAAAGTCGCTCCGGAAGATGTCTGGGAAAACTGCCATTTCGTATTGTCGGTAAAATTGGAAGATCCGCAGTTTTCAGGGCAAACCAAGGAACGGCTCAGTTCCCGCGAATGCGTGGCCTTTGTTTCCGGCGTGGCTAAAGACAGCTTTAGTTTGTGGTTAAACCAGAATCCTGCAGAAGGCGAGAAAATCGCCGAAATCATTATTTCCAGCGCGCAAAAGCGGTTGCGTTCCAATAAAAAAATCATCCGCAAAAAAATCACCTCAGGTCCCGCATTGCCGGGCAAACTGGCCGACTGTTCGGCGCAGGACATAGCCCGGACTGAATTGTTCCTGGTCGAAGGGGATTCGGCCGGCGGTTCAGCCAAGCAGGCGCGGGAGCGGGATTTTCAGGCGATTATGCCGTTGCGCGGCAAGATTTTGAATACCTGGGAAGTTGAGTCCAATCAGGTGATGGCGTCGCAGGAAGTTCATGATATTGCCGTGGCCTTGGGTATAGAGCCGGGTTCCAGTGACTTGCAGAACCTGCGTTACGGCAAGGTGTGCATCCTGGCCGATGCCGATTCTGACGGTAACCATATTGCCACTCTGATCTGCGCCTTGTTTTATCAACATTTCAATGCACTGGTGGTGGCCGGTCATGTTTTTGTCGCGATGCCGCCGTTGTACCGAATCGATGTCGGCAAACGGGTGTTTTACGCGCTGGATGAAGCCGAACGCCAAGGTGTGCTTGATCGGATTACCGCCGAAAAACTTAAAGGCCAAATCAATGTGCAGCGCTTTAAAGGTCTGGGCGAAATGAATCCCAGCCAGCTTCGGGAAACCACCATGAATCCGGATACTCGCAGATTGGTACAGTTAACGGTGCTCGAAGACGATGACACCAACGGTCAGCTGGATTTATTGCTGGCTAAAAAACGCTCGCAAGACAGGAAAGTATGGCTGGAAACCAAGGGAAATCTGGCGGATATAGCTTGATGTAAGGCTTGTATAAATGCACCACGAAGGCACGAACGACTGCATGGATGCAGGAGGTAGAGCAACGCAGGAGCAGTTGCCGAGAACACGAAGAAAAATCTAAAACTTCGTGCCTACGTAATTGCTCCTGCACTCCTGCATAATCCACACGGATGGTGTTAATGCAGTCCTGCATTTATTCTATGCCGAAAATCTGGTGCTAGACGTCGCGTCGTTAAAGGTCGTCCGATAAAGTATATTATGCAGATAGCGCTCCTTGTTGCTGTTAAAATATTTGCACAACGGATTTATTGAATTACGCCGTATGCTATCAGGATAAAGAGTGAGCCCCGAGTTACCAGAAAACAGTTTTGACGTTAAAGCGTTTTTAAAAAATCTGACCACGCGCCCCGGCATTTACAAGATGTTTAATGATCAGGGCGAGATTATTTATATTGGCAAGGCCAAGAACCTTAAAAACCGTGTTTCCAGTTATTTTAAAAAGCAAACTGCCTCGACCAAGCAACAGGCGATGGTCTCCAGGATTGCGAACATTGAAGTCACGGTCACGCATACCGAGGGCGAGGCCTTATTGCTGGAATGCCAGCAGATCAAACGTCATAAGCCCCGCTACAATATCTGCTTAAGGGATGATAGATCCTATCCGTATATCTTTCTGTCCAGCGAGCATGATTTTCCCCAGATCACCCTGCATCGCGGCGCAAAAAAGCGCAAGGGCAAATATTTCGGCCCTTACCCGGGCATCGGCGCAATCAAGGAAAGCCTTAAGTTACTGCAACGGATTTTCCCGATCCGGCAGTGCGACGATTCCATCTACAACAACCGTTCCAGGCCCTGTTTGCAGCATCAGATAGAACGCTGCACTGCGCCGTGCGTCGGATTAATCGATAAAGCCGCTTATGCACAGGATGTCGACAGCACGGTGCTGTTTTTGGAAGGCAAGGGCGGTCTGCTGATCGATCAGTTGATAGTCAAGATGGAGCAGGCGGCGGCCAAGCTTGAATATGAGCGGGCCGCCGGTTTCAGGGATCAGATCTTAAAACTGCGCTCGGTGTTGGAAAAACATTTCGTTCACGGCGAACGGGGTGATGTCGATATTATTGCCTGTGCGACCAAGGCCGGTGTCGCCTGCGTGCAGGTGTTTTTTATCCGCAACGGGCAGCATCTGGGTAACAAGGTGTTCTTCCCCAAGATAACCGATGAACATGATCCTGCGGTTATCGTTCAGGCGTTTATTCCGCAATATTATCTGGATAAACAAGTGCCTCATGAATTGATTGTCAGCCATCAGCCGGAAGAAGCCGAGTTGTTGATGGAAGTGTTGGCGGTTCAGGCAAAACATGCGGTGGCTATTTCTCACAATGTCAGGGGCGAGCGCTTAAAGTGGCTGCAAATGGCCTGCACCAATGCCGAAAATTCGCTGCTGAGTAAATTGTCGGATAAACAGGGGATTTATGCCCGGTTCCTCAGTTTGCAGGAGGAATTAGGTTGCACGGAACTGCCGAAACGCCTGGAATGCTTTGATATTAGTCATACCCAGGGCGACCAGACCGTTGCGTCCTGTGTTGTATTTGATCGGGAAGGGCCGGTAAAATCGGCTTATCGCCGCTTTAATATCGAAGGCATAACCGGGGGCGATGATTATGCGGCCATACACCAGGCGGTGTTCAGGCGTTTCAAGCGACTGAAACAGGGCGAACATACCGCGCCGGATATATTGCTGATCGACGGTGGTAAAGGCCAGGTGCATGAAGCGCAAAAGGCATTGGCGGAATTAGACATAAACAATGTTATGATAGTCGGCGTTTCCAAGGGGCCGGATAGAAAGCCCGGCATGGAAAAGCTGATACTGGTGGATCAGGAGCAGCCGATAGATATAAAGCCGGGAGCCAGCGGTTTGCTGTTGATTCAGCATATTCGTGACGAAGCGCACCGGTTTGCGATAACAGGACACAGGCAACGCCGGGGCAAGGCTAAAAAACAATCGGCAATGGAAGCTATTCCGGGATTGGGGCCTAAACGGCGACAGATTTTATTGAAACAATTTGGGGGGCTGCAAGGTATTTCACAGGCTGGTGTGGATGCACTTTGCAGTGTGGATGGCATAAGCCGTCATTTGGCACAACGGATTTACGAACTATTTCATCATCAAGATGATAATTGAATTTAACTTACCGACAAATCTCACGCTGTTAAGGATCGCGTTAATTCCGTTATTAACCGTGGTTTTTTACCTGCCTTGGGCCTATTCCAATGTCGCCTGCATGCTGATTTTTTTAGCGGCGGGGATTACCGACTGGCTGGACGGCTATCTTGCCAGGAAAATGAGTTTGGAAACGCCTTTCGGGGCCTTTTTAGATCCCGTGGCGGATAAACTGATGGTGGCCATGGTTTTGGTGTTGATCGTGCAGCAGCAGGGCAGTCCGTATTTGGCTATTCCCGCGGCCGTCATTATCGGCAGGGAAATCACCATTGCCTCGCTACGAGAATGGATGGCGGAGATCGGCCAGCGGGCGCAGGTTAAAGTGTCTCAATTGGGTAAATGGAAAACCACGGCGCAAATGCTGGCGATCGGCATGTTGTTATATCGCGAAGATTTACTGGGTCTACCGATAAATTATTGCGGCTACGGTTTGTTGTACATTGCGGCCATATTGACATTATGGTCGATGGTCAATTACTTAAGTGCGGCACTGGCGGTGTTGACCGCAAAATAAATTTTTATACTTGTGAGTCTACAACGTGTAGACCCTTTTAATTTTCACTCACATACCAATAATACAGCGCATTGAATCAGCTGTGAAAGAAGAACATGGATCAGGAAATAGAAAATATTCAGATAAAATCTGGAGTGCAGGATGAGATATTGCTGGCGGCCTTAAAGCTGTTTGTCGAAAAAGGTTATTTCAATACATCATTAATCGATATTAAAGAGGCGGTCGGTATAAAAACCACCGGCACAATCTATCAGCACTTCAAAACCAAACAGATGATTGCAGCGCAGTTGCATGCCAATATTCTCGACAGCTTAAACATCTCCATTGATGACATAAGGCGCAAGAATGAAAAGCCATCCGAGCAATTACGAGCCATAGTCGACTTGTTATTTAGGCTAACAGATGACGCACCCGATGTAATGCGGTTTCTGTTGATTTTGAACGTCAAGGAGTTTTTGCCGGAAGCAAAGCCGCTGCATGAAACTGCGGCGATCATAAAAATCATCAGGATCATCGAAGCCGGTATTAAAGCAGGCGAGATCCGCAATACTACCCCGCAGCTAGGCTATACCCATTTCTTTGGCGTTATTGATAACACGCTGCGATTGGCATTGACCGGGTTTCTTGACAGGAAGGCCGAATCCTATCAATCACAGGCCTGGCTTACGGCGTGGAATACAATCGTCAAAAAGTGATATGGCTTGGCAGTTGCTTATCTTCATAGACACGAAGTTTTTGCCTTGGCTTTATGCTTTAAATCAATGCGTATTGGGGCGATTAAATGCTACGGATTTTGTTTTGGTCTGGAGGGAAAACATGGGTGAGGTAGTTCAATTTAAACGCCCCAAACCATCGCAACTGCATAAAGGCAATACCCTATGCCGTAGCGGTTTTCATAAATGGGAAATTTTAAACGAAAAGCAGTTTGATGTGAAACAAGGGAAGTTGATCACCGTTTATCAATGTAAACGGTGTTCGAAAACAAAATCAAAAGCGCTTTAGCGGCGATTGTCGCTAAAGCGCTTTTTTTATACGGCTAGATCATTAACGCGGCAGGTCCGATGATCCCATCAGGTACTCGTCAACCGCTCTGGCAGCTTGCCTGCCTTCACGTATCGCCCACACCACCAGCGATTGTCCGCGTCGTCCGTCGCCTGCGGCAAACACTTTATCGACTGACGTTTGATACTGTTTGTCAGTGGCTTTGATGTTGTTGCGTTCCAGTTCAACGCCCAGCTCTTTTAATAAGCCTTCGTGCACCGGGTGAACAAAGCCCATCGCTAAAAACACGATATCCGCTTCCAGCGTGAATGCGCTATCCGGCTTCTCGCTCATTTTCCACTGTCCGCCTTCTTGCTTCCACTCCACTTCGACCGCGTTCAGATGGGTTATTTTGCCGCCTTTGCCGGTAACGCTTTGAGTGTTGACGCTAAAGTAACGCTTTTTGATGCCTTCATCATGCGAAGAAGTGGTGCGCAGCTTGTTGGGCCACAGCGGCCAAGTTAGCAACTTGTTTTCTTTTTCAGGCGGTTGCGGCAAGATTTCGAGCTGCACCACGGAGGCTGCGCCCTGACGGATCGAGGTGCCGATGCAATCGGAGCCGGTATCGCCGCCGCCGATCACGACAACATGCTTGTCTGTCGCGGTAATGGCGACATCTTCGGCGATGGTGTCGCCCGCGTTGCGCTTGTTTTGCTGGCGCAAAAAGTCCATCGCATAATAAACGCCTTGATATTCATTGCGTCCTTCAACTTCCAGGTCACGCGGTTTTTCGGAGCCTACCGCTAAAACCACGGCATCGTACTCGGCGAGTATTTTTTGCGCGGAAATGTCTGCGCCGATATGGCTGTTGGGCCTGAATCTGACACCCTCCGCCTGCATTTGCGCAATGCGTCGGTCGATTAAATGCTTTTCCATCTTGAAATCGGGAATACCGTAGCGCAATAAGCCGCCGATACGGTCATTTTTTTCATAGACGGTGACTTCATGTCCGGCGCGCGCCAGTTGTTGGGCGCAAGCCAAGCCGGAAGGGCCCGAACCTATTACGGCTACGCGCTTGCCGCTGCGTTTTTCAGGAATTTGCGGTTTTACCCAGCCCATTGCCCAGCCTTTATCGATAATTGCGCATTCTATCGACTTAATGGTCACCGGCTGATCTTGCAGATTGAGCGTGCAAGCCGCTTCGCAGGGCGCAGGGCAGATGCGTCCGGTAAATTCGGGGAAATTGTTGGTGCTGTGTAAAATCTCCAGCGCCTGTTGCCAATCGCCTCGATAAACCCCGTCATTCCAGTCGGGGATAATGTTATTGACAGGACAGCCGTTATGGCAAAAAGGGATGCCGCAATCCATGCATCTCGAGCCCTGCTCAGCCACTTCGGCTTCGCTGGGGGCTAGCGTAAATTCGCGATAATGCTGGATACGATCACTCGGCGATGCGTAATGCCGTTCAGTGCGTGGTAGTTCCATAAACCCGGTTGGTTTACCCATTTTTAATACCTTCTACTTAAATAGTGTCACAACGTTTATGCGGTCGCAGATGCTTCGCCTACAGGACGTAGGCGAGGGGCGTTAGCAGGACGCGGTAGCTTGTTCAGCCTGAATTTGTTTGAGCGCTTCGCGGTAATCGACCGGCATGACTTTAACAAAACGCGGCAAATAATCCTGCCAGTTATCTAAAATATGCTGCGCTCTGGCGCTGTTGGTATAACGCTTATGATTTTCAATGAAATGCTTTAAGCGTTGCGCATCATAACGGGTCATATCGGACATAATGTGGACGCGTCCGTGTGTTTCCATGTCGCCGCCTTGGTGTGCAATGGCTTCCAGTGTGTCGTCTTCTTCGGGGATCGGTTCGAGTTCCACCATCGCCAAATTGCAACGCTTTTCAAAGCTGCGGTCTTCATCGAGCACATAAGCCACACCGCCGGACATACCCGCCGCAAAATTGCGACCGGTTTGTCCGAGTACGATTACAACGCCGCCGGTCATGTATTCGCAGCCATGGTCGCCCACGCCTTCGACAACCGCGATAGCGCCCGAATTGCGCACTGCAAAACGTTCGCCCGCAACGCCGCTGAAATAACATTCGCCGCTGACAGCGCCGTACAGCACGGTGTTGCCGACGATAATATTTTCCGCAGGCGTAATAGGGCAGTCTTTAGGCTGGTAAATGGCGATACGGCCACCGCTCATGCCTTTGCCCACATAATCATTGCCTTCGCCTTCAAGTTCGATACTGATGCCTTGCGCCAAAAATGCGCCGAAACTTTGACCGGCGGTACCTTTGACATTAATGGCGATGGTGTCTTCAGGCAAACCTTTATGACCATAACGCTTGGCGACTTCGCCGGACAGCATCGCACCAAAAGTACGGTTAATATTGCGGATCGGCGTGTTAATGATCACCGGTTGTCCGTTTTGCAGTGCAGGTTGAGCGGCTGCAATCAAGGTATGATCCAATGCCTGATCCAAGCCGTGATCCTGGCGTTCAGTGTTATAAACAGCGGTCGCACCGTCAATTTCGGGTTTATAGAAAACCCGGCTGAAATCCAAGCCTTCGGTTTTCCAATGGTTTAGTGAGCGCTGCATGTCCAGTTTGTCCGAGCGTCCGATCATTTCATTGAAGCTACGGAAGCCCAGTTTCGCCATCCACTGACGCACATCTTCCGCGACCATGAAGAAATAATTGACCACATGTTCAGGCTGTCCGGTAAAACGTTTGCGCAGTTCAGGGTCTTGCGTTGCAACGCCGACCGGGCAGGTGTTCAAATGGCATTTGCGCATCATTAAACAGCCCGACACGATCAATGGCGCAGTGGCGAAGCCGAATTCATCCGCGCCTAATAATGCGCCGATGATCACGTCGCGACCGGTACGCAGACCGCCATCGACTTGCACGGCAATACGACCGCGCAGTTTGTTCAATACCAATGTTTGATGGGTTTCGGCCAAGCCGATTTCCCACGGCAAACCGGCGTGTTTGATGGAGGTCATCGGGCTTGCGCCGGTGCCGCCGTCATAGCCGGAAATGGTCACATGATCGGCGTGGGCTTTGGAAACGCCCGCCGCAACGGTACCGACACCGTGTTCCGACACCAGCTTGACGCTGATCCGCGCTTCGGGATTGACGTTTTTCAAGTCATGGATCAACTGCGCCAGATCTTCAATCGAATAAATGTCATGGTGCGGCGGCGGCGATATTAAGCCTACGCCTCGCGTGGAATGACGCACTCGGGCAATAACCGCATCGACTTTATGTCCGGGCAGCTGTCCGCCTTCGCCGGGTTTTGCGCCCTGGCTGACTTTTATCTGAATGTCGTCGGCATTGACCAGATATTCGGTGGTCACGCCAAAGCGGCCGGAAGCGACTTGCTTAATCGCCGAACGCATGGAATCGCCGTTGGGCAAGGTTTTGAAGCGTTCTGGAAGTTCTCCGCCTTCGCCGGTGTTGGATTTGCCGCCGATGCGGTTCATTGCAATAGCCAGATTGGTATGGGCTTCGTAGGAAATCGAGCCGAACGACATCGCTCCCGTGGCAAAACGCTTGACGATGTCTGCTGCGGACTCCACTTCGTCCAACGGTACAGGCGTTGTATCTTCCTTGAACGACATTAAGCCGCGCAAGGTCAGTAGGGCTTCGTTTTGCTCATCGATCAAGCGGCAAAATTCAGCGTATTTTTCATAGCTGTTGCTGCGCGTTGCGTGTTGCAAGGTGCTGATGGTGGCGGGCGTCCAGGTATGTGCTTCGCCGCGCAGACGGTACGCATATTCTCCGCCGATATCCAGGGCGTCGCGGTATAACGGCGCATTGCCGAAAGCAATTCGATGACGACGACTGGTTTCTTCGCTGATTTCCGCTAAACCGACGCCTTCTACAGTGCTGGTTGTGCCGGTGAAATAGCGATCCAGGAATGGTTCAGCCAAACCGATGGCATTAAAAATTTGCGCGCCGCAATAAGACTGATAAGTCGAAATGCCCATTTTGGACATGACTTTAAGCAGGCCTTTGGAGATCGCTTTGATATAACGTTTGTGCGCTTCATATTCGCTGAGGTCGGCGATGTCTTGGCATAATCCGGAAAGCGTGTCGAAAGCCAGATAAGGGTTAACCGCTTCCGCGCCGTAGGCGGCCAACAGCGCAAAATGATGAACCTCACGCGCTTCGCCGGTTTCGACAACCAGACCCACTTTAGTGCGCAGACCTTCACGAGTCAGGTAGTGATGTACGGCGGAAGTCGCCAGCAAGGCGGGTATTGCGATGTGGGCAATATCCAAGTCGCGATCGGATAGCGCCAGGATATTGTTGCCTTCTTCAACAGCCTGTTTTGCCGCAAGACACAGTTTATCGAGCGCCGCTTCCATGCCGCTGGCTCCCAAATCGGATGGATAGCAAAGCGTCAGCGTTTTGGTCTTGAATACACCGCCGGTGCGTGTTTCGATGCGACGGATTTTTTCCAAATCCTGGTTAGTCAAAATAGGCTGTTCCACTTCCAGACGCATGTGGGTGCCGCCTTCGTCCAGGCCCAATAAATTGGGGCGTGGGCCGATCAGTGAAACCAGCGACATGACCAATTCTTCGCGAATAGGGTCGATGGCCGGGTTGGTGACCTGGGCAAAGCCTTGCTTGAAATAATCGTACAGCATACGCGAACGTTGCGATAGCACGGCCAACGCTGTATCAATACCCATCGAGCTGATCGGTTCCTGTCCTGTTTGCGCAATCGGCTTCAGGATGAATTCAATATCTTCACGGGTATAACCGAATGCTTGTTGTCTGTCCAGCAGAGTGTGCGCATCCGGCGCCATTGCGGAAATTTCAGACGGCAGTTCGGATAGCAGAATTTGAGTTTTGCTCAGCCATTCGGAATAAGGGTGGCACGCCGACAAATTAGCTTTCAATTCCGCATCATCAATAATGCGACCTTGCTCGGTGTCGATCAGCAGCATTTTGCCCGGCTGCAAACGCCATTTTTTGATGATCTTGTGCTGGGGAATTTCCAGTACGCCCATTTCCGACGCCATGATGACGAAATCGTCATCAGTAACCAGGTAACGCGCAGGACGTAAGCCGTTGCGATCCAGGGTTGCGCCGATTTGACGGCCATCGGTGAAAGCAATGGCTGCGGGGCCATCCCATGGTTCCATCAGGGCGGCGTTGTATTCATAAAACGCGCGCAGTTTTTCATCCATTAACACGTTACCTGCCCATGCTTCGGGAATCAGTAACATCATGGCGTGAGCCAGTGAATAGCCGCCTGCAACCAATAGTTCCAGTGCATTGTCGAAACAGGCCGAATCCGATTGTTCTTCGTTGATTAACGGCCACAATTTGTGCATGTCGTCGCCCAATACGCTGGACGCTATGGAATGGCGACGCGCCGCCATACCGTTAACATTGCCGCGCAAGGTGTTGATTTCGCCGTTATGGGCGATCAGGCGGAAAGGATGTGCCAGATCCCAGGTCGGGAAAGTGTTGGTGGAAAAACGTTGATGCACTAACGCTAAAGCGCTGACCATGCGTTCATCGCTTAAGTCCGCATAAAACGCTCCGACCTGATCGGCTAGCAACATGCCTTTGTAAACGATGGTGCGTGACGATAAGGACGGGATGTAAAAAGAGTGACCATGATCCAGCTTCAAATCGCGGACAGCGTTTTCAACTTGTTTGCGAATCACAAACAGTTTGCGCTCGAAAGCGTCTTGATCGGCGCAGTCTTCGCTTCGTGCAATAAAAATCTGCCGAATAAACGGTTCAACCAGTTTGACTGACTCGCCCAAGGTATGATTATCGACAGGCACATCGCGCCAACCTAACAGTACGAGTTTTTCTTGTGCAATGATGTCGGTTAGCAATTTCTCGCAAGTGGCTCGATTGGAGGTGTCGCGCGGTAAAAATACCATGCCTGCCGCATAATCGCCTGCTTTCGGAAGGGTGATGCTTACCTTGTCGCACTCTGCGCGCAAAAAAGCATCGGGCATTTGAATCAGAATTCCCGCACCATCGCCCGCATAGATATCGGCGCCAACCGCGCCACGATGGGTCAGGTTTTTAAGTAATTCCAGACCCTGACGTACGATTTCATGGCTTTTTTGGCCTTTTATATGAACGATAAAACCCACGCCGCATGCATCATGTTCATTGCGTGGATCATATAAACCCTGTCTGGTCGGTAGCGTACTTTGACTCATTGTCACCTCTAAAAAATATTACAAAAGGGTTGCAGTCCTCTAACTTATCAACCCTCATTGCGCACCTGTTTTGATGCCTGCATCAGAGGCCACGGTACGGCAAAACCAGTTAATTATACGGATGGCAGGCGATTCTGTCACGCAGTCTTTTGTTGCTCGCGCCACTAATCAGTTGGGATATTGTTCGCTGATATAGGTTTGGCGGTGGTCTTTTGTCACGCGGTTGATGGCGGTATTTTGCTTATTCTTTAAATGAATGTGGTATCTTTCCGCTCTGTTTTAATGATTGATTGTTCTCGTTGAATATTTCTTCTGTTTTTGTAGGCGGACTCTTGTTTTTTAAGAGTCGGTACAATTATTTAAGTCAATTCATATCATATTATTGGTTAATTATGAAAGAAAATTTTGATGTTGTGGTTGTGGGTGGGGGTATGGTTGGGGCGGCTGTTGCCTGCGGTCTTGGTGGGAGTTCGTTAAAGGTGGCGGTGATAGAGAGCGTGCCGCCACAGGCTTTTGCTCCTGATCAGCCGCATGATTTAAGGGTTTCCGCGCTCAGTATCGCATCAAAAAATATACTTGAAACCGTGGGGGCATGGAGCGGCGTTGTTAATCGCAGGCTTTGCCCGTTTCGCAGGATGCGGGTTTGGGAAACGGCGGGGGATACCGAATTTTGCAGTGATGATATTAGCTATCCTGAATTGGGTTTTATCGTTGAAAACAGGGTGACCCAGCTGGCGTTATTGGAGCGGCTGCAGGATTTTGCCAATATCGAGCTGATGTGTCCGGCTACTATTAATAAAATTAACTATTCGGCGGGCCAATCACCCGAAGTGGAGCTGGGCGATGGCCGGATTTTGTCGGCAAAAGTGCTGGTTGCCGCAGATGGCGGCCAATCCAGAGTCAGGCAGGTAGTGGGTTTGGGCGTAACCAGCTGGGATTACGGTCAGCATGCACTGGTGATTTATATTGATACGGATTACGGTCAGCAGGATATAACCTGGCAGCGCTTTGTACCCAGCGGACCGCAGGCGTTTTTGCCGTTAACCGGGCATTACGGCTCCATTGTTTGGTATAACTCGCCGGATGAAGTGGCTCGCTTGAAAACCTTGTCCAGCGAAGATTTGTTGCGCGAATTGACGGCAACTTTTCCCGATTGTCTGGGCAAGGTTAATGCTATTTTGGGTACGGCAAGCTTTCCATTGAAGCGGCAGCACGCGCAAAGCTATGTTAAGCCCGGTGTGGTTTTGGTTGGCGATGCGGCGCATATGATTAATCCGCTGGCGGGGCAGGGGGTTAATATCGGTTTGCTGGATGCTGCGGCATTGGCTGAGGTGTTGATTGATGCGAGCAAGCAGGGTCTGGATCCGGGTGATTTGGCGGTTTTAAGGCGCTATGAAAAAATGCGCCGTAATGAAAATCTGAAAATGATGACGGTAATGGATGTTTTTTATCGAGTGTTCAGTAATCAGGTCCTGCCGGTCAAGTTTTTACGTAATTTGGGCTTGGGCTTGGCCGAGCGCATTTTGCCCGCTAAAAATAAAGTGATGCGTAGCGCTATGGGGTTGGACGGTAACTTGCCCAAGCTTGCACGGGGTGAGTCGATTATTTAATCAAGAGGATATTGTTTTGGATGTGCTGCGTTTTCGGCAATATTCTTGATAGTTGATAGTTGATAGTTGATAGTTGACAGGCGGTCAGCCGCATCGGTTGCATTGGAATAAGTAATTTTTTAAACTTGAGTTTTTAAGTGATTTTGATAGTGAGTGTGAACGGTTATGGAAAGAAGGCTTTATCAAAGGATTCCAGTACAAGTTTCCGCTATTGTCACTACCGAAGATGGTGTGCGCATTAAGGTGAGTGCAGTAGATGTATCCAGCGATGGGCTAGGTATCGAATGTAATATCAAGCAACGGAATATGATTACCCCGGGAGGGAGTTTTGTTCGTGACGGTAAGCCGGTATCGGTGTTTGTCGATCTGGATCTGTCTGAGCGGGATGGTCATCCATCCAAAATAGTAGCGAAATGCCATGTGACTTTTTCGCGGCGTATGTCCAGCGATCAATGTAAAATCGGATTGCGTTATGCTGATATTGAAAATAATAGCCATGAATGGCTTGTTCGGTTTATTGAGAAAAGGCTGGCGCCTAACTAAGGAAATAATTTGAACAACTCGCGCCGTAAGTCTGTGGCGGGAGTGCAAGCTTTGCTTGCGTGTGCAGGCGAAGCCTGCGCACCTGCTATTAGTAGCAACTTTGTGTGCGTTCCTAAGTAGTTGATGTGTTAGGCTTTAGTCTGCCCTGTAGGCGTTATGTCTTTTCGCTATATTAAATGCAGTATTAACCTGTAGTACCCAGCATTTTCAAGATTTCTTCGCGTATTTGTTCCTGTGTGGCAGGGTCTGTGATGGGGTGTGACTGGTTGTCTGTGATGTAAAACATGTCTTCAGCCCGGCTGCCGATGGTGGTTATTTTGGCGCTGTGCAGATGGATGTCTTTTTTTACAAATGCGCGGCCTATTTTTGATAAAAGTCCGGCATGATCCGTGGTGATGAGCTCAATGATGGTATGTCTGTTTAAAGGATCGGCGTGAAATTGAATGCTGGTGGGAATAGGAAAATGTTTGGCCTGTCTTGACTGGCGATGAATATTTTTGTGTTTTTTGACTTCGCGAAGGAGCAGGTTATTGCGAAGGGCGGTGCAAATATGCACTTCTCTGAAGAGTTCGTTGATGGGTTCTCCCGATTGTTCGAGAACCAGAAAGCTATTCAGCACATAGTCATCGGTCGTGGTCATGATCCGGGCGTCAAGAATGGTGAGTCCCAGTTGGTCGAGAGTGGCTGTGCTCAGCGAAAAAATAGCTTCTTCATTTTTTGTATAGACAAAAACTTCCGCGCTGCCGCGTTGAGTTTGCGGGCGGAGCAGGACCAGAGGCAAGTCATCTTCCCTGGATGAGGCGATGGCAATGGTATGCCAGGCTATTTCATCGGCTGAATATCTTAAAAAATAATCGTCACCGGCATGCTGCCAGGATTTGAGGATAACCGCTTCGGATATGCCGAGCTTAATCAGTTCGTCTTTTGCTTCTTTTTTGTTTTCGAGCAGGCGGTCCGCCAGCGCCACGGGATTTTGCAAGCCTCTGTGCAAGGCGCTATAAGTCACCGAGTAAAGCTCTTTGAGTAGAGCATCTTTCCATGCGTTCCACAGTTCGGGATTGGTGGCGCGAATATCCGCTACGGTCAGCAGGTATAGGTGGTTCAGGTATTCAATGCTGCCAACGGTCTGGGCAAATTGATGAATTACGTCAGGATCGCTGATGTCCTTTCGTTGCGCAGTCATCGACATGACCAAATGATTGCGAACCAGCCAGCAAATCAGATTGGTATCGTGCTGGGAAAGATCGTGCTGAGCGCAGAACTCCCTGGCGATTTCTTCGCCAATGGCGGAATGGTCGCCGCTCCTGCCTTTGGCGATGTCATGAAATAGACCGGCAAGATACAGTATTTCGGGTTTTGGGATCAGCAGAAAAATATCGTTGCAGAAAGGCAGTTCATCAAGGTGTTTTTCCAGGGCAAAGCGGCGTAAGTTGCGGATAACAAAAAGCGTATGTTCGTCCACGGTATATATGTGAAACAAATCATACTGCATGCGGGCGACAATATTGGCAAAGCAAGGGATGTAGGCGGCTAAGATCCCATAGCGATTCATGCGCCTTAATTGGTCGGTAATGCCTCGCGGTTGACGGAATGCTTCTATAAAAAGACGGTTGGCGTCTTTGTTCTTGCGAAATGCGTCGTCGATTAAATGCAGGCTTTTACGAATCAAGCGTATGGTTGTTGCCCTGACGCCTTTGATCGATGAATTTTGCTCCAGAACTAAAAAGAGTTCCAGCAAGGCCAGCGGGTGCCGTTCGAAAAGCGTGTCGTCAATGGCTTCAAGGTAGCCGTTGATGGCGACGAATTTGTCGTTAAGCGGGATTGATTTGTAAATAACTTCTCCGGAAACGAAGCGCTCATTAAATAATTGCAGCAGCATTTCATTGAGGCGCTCAAGTCCAAGTACTGTTTTAAAATAAAACTGCATGAATTGTTCGACATCCTGATTGTATTCCTGATGCTCGGTGCTGAAGCCGAATTGCCGGGCAAGATCGCGTTGATAATCAAAAATAAGTCGGTCTTCGCATCGGTTGGTTAAAAGATGCAATGCGTAGCGAATTCGCCATAGCACCTCAAGTGCGGCAACCAGCTCGAAATATTCGGATTCGGGTAAAAATCCGTATTTAATCAGTTCCTTGAGTGTTGATGAATTGTAATGGCGTTTGAACACCCAGGCGATAACCTGTCTGTCGCGTAGGCCGCCGGGGCCTTCTTTGATGTTGGGTTCGAGATTGTAGGCAGTGTCATGAAATTTGGCATAACGCAGTCGCTGCTCTTCCATTTTGGCGGCAAAAAATTGATCCGACGGCCAGATCTTATCGGGTGTGATTTGTTGATTAAGTGCTTTATGCAGGGCGGTGTTGCCGGTAATTAACCGGTTTTCCATAAGACTGGTGATGATCGTTTGATCACTGATTGCCGCTTCGACGCACTGCTTGATGGTGCGTACGCTTTGTCCCGGTTTTAAGCCGATATCCCAGAGGAAGGTGAAGAAATTTGCCAGTGTTTCCTGATAAGCGGATGTGTCGTCAGAATCCAGTAAAACGACAATATCGATATCGGAATAAGGGAATAACTCTCTTCTGCCGTAACCGCCGACGGCACACAACATGAGTTGGCTGGCGTGTTCGCCAAGGAAATGTTGCCAGCAGCAGCTTAAGATTTCATCGATAAAATCGGATTTTTCTTTAAGTAATTTGGAAACCGATTTGTGAGGGTTGAATTTTTGTCGCAGTTCGGCGTCTTTTTGTTTTAGCAGTTGTTTAAATTGTTGCAGGCTGTCTTTTTCGGCAAAAATTGCGGCATTAATGTTTTTGTTCAAGGCGGTCACATTTCTTCTTGGCGCAAAGTCAGGATTTCATAGCCGCTTTGGGTTACCAAAATGGTGTGTTCCCATTGTGCGGATAGGCTTCGATCTTTGGTCACTGCGGTCCAGCCGTCGGCCAATACTTTCATGTGTCGTTTGCCGAGATTAATCATGGGTTCAATAGTTAATATCATGCCCGCCTCAAGGACCTCGCCTTCACCGGCTTTACCGTAATGCAATACTTGCGGTTCTTCATGGAATTTTTTGCCGATGCCGTGGCCGCAAAACTCTCTGACTACGGAGTAACGATTGGATTCTGCGTGTTTTTGTATGACGTGACCAACATCGCCTAATGTGGCTCCCGGTCTTACCTGGTTAATACCCAAAAACATGGCTTCCTGAGTTATTTTAACCAGGCGTTTTGCGTGCGGACTGACTTCGCCGACGCAAAACATTTTACTGGTGTCGCCGTGGTAGTCGTCTTTGATGACGGTAATGTCGATATTGACAATATCGCCTGATTTAAGTTTTTTATCGCTGGGAATGCCGTGGCAGATCTGCTGGTTAATCGAAGTGCAGATGGATTTTGGAAAGCCGTGATAATTGAGCGGTGCAGGGATGGCTTGTTGCACGTCAATAATATAGTCGTGGCAAATCTGGTTGAGTTCGTCGGTGGTGACGCCGGGAACAACGTAGGGTTCAATCATTTCTAAAACTTCGGCCGCCAGTTTTCCGGCAATCCGCATTTTTTCGATTTCACTTTCGGTTTTAATAGTTATGCTCATAAAAACAGGTACAAGGCTGATAAGGATAAGGGTTTAACAAGCGCAAACGATAAGTTTTTTAAGCTTGTGTTTTCTACTTTGCGGCTGTGTGATGAGAGTATTTTAACAGAGATCGGCTTGTTGTGAAAAAGTAATTATGGTATAAAGGGAAGTTCGTTTTTGAACTAATACTCACACCTATCGTCACGTTTGGAAGGGTGCCGGTGTAACCTGACCTCGAAAGAGGAGGGTTGCTACTGGTTTCCAGGCGGGATAGGTGGAGGCGTAACCCAACTCGAAACAGATGTTTCGAATTTTTTATCTTAGGAGAAATTAATGGCAGCAGTATCTATGCGTCAAATGCTTGAAGCGGGTGTTCATTTTGGACATCAAACTCGTTATTGGAACCCGAAAATGGCTACGTACCTGTTCGGTTCACGTAACAAGATCCATATTATTGATTTGGAAAAAACGCTTCCAATGTTTAATGACGCAATGAATTATCTGGGTCAGATGACAGCAAACAAAGGCACTGTCCTGTTTGTTGGTACCAAGAAAGCAGCGCGAAAAGTAGTTGCTGAAGAAGCCGCACGCTGCGGCATGCCTTATGTCAACCATCGCTGGTTAGGCGGCATGCTGACAAATTTCAAAACCATCAAGAAGTCAATCAATCGCCTTAAAGAACTGGAAGCGATGAAAGCTGACGGTACGCTTTATCAACGTTTTGCCAAGAAAGAAGCGTTAGGTATGGAGCGTGAGCTTGAAAAACTGGAACGCAGCTTAGGTGGAATTAAAGACATGAAAGGTGTTCCTGATGTGATTTTCATTCTGGATGTCGGTTATGAAAAAAATGCGATCAGTGAAGCTAAAAAATTAGGTATTCCGGTTGTTGGTATTGTAGATTCCAACAATTCACCGGAAAAAATTGATTACATTATTCCTGGTAATGATGACTCAATTCGTGCAGTTAAACTTTATTGCGAAAGTGTTTCCGCAGCAGTAATGGAAGCTAAATCAGCAGGTTTGGGGTTGTCAGCAAAAGCTGATGATTTTGTTGAAGAGGCGGCAGAATAAGTACGATCTTATCTTCACAGGCGATTCCTGTGAAATGAGTACTTAAAGTTAGGCAAAAACGCCTCCTCACGGGGGCGTTTTTACAGTTATGAATAATGAGGAAAGACAAAGAATGAGTATTACTATTAGTGCAGCAATGGTTAAGGAACTGCGTGAAAGAACTGCCTCCGGCATGATGGAGTGCAAAAAAGCATTAGTTGAAGCCAATGGCGACATGGAACTGGCCATTGAAAATATGCGCAAATCCGGTTTAGCCAAGGCCGATAAAAAATCCGACCGCATTGCTGCTGAAGGCATCATCGGCGCTAAAGTCAGTGATGACGGAAAAACTGTGGCGATTGTTGATGTTAACTGTGAAACTGATTTTGTTGCCAAAGCGGATGATTTCGTAAATTTTGTCAATAATGTCACAGAAGCTTTGTTGAATTCCGATATTGAAACAGATGAACAACTGCTGGCAATGAAATTGGCTGACGGCACGATTGTGGACGAAGTTCGTCGCGGCCTGATTGCCAAGTTGGGCGAAAACATTACTGTCAGACGCTTCCAAAAATACCAGACTGCTACCGGCGGTACAGCTTGTTATTTACACGGCAAAAAAATCGGCGTGATCGTTGAATTGTCGAAGGCTGATGCTGAATTAGGCAAAGACATCGCCATGCATATTGCAGCAAGTAAACCGACTTGTGTTTCTGACGAACAAGTGCCTGCAGAACTGATTGAAAAAGAGAAAGAAATTTTCTCGGCTCAAGCTGCAGAAAGCGGAAAACCTGCGGAAATTATTGAGAAAATGGTTGTAGGCCGGATCAGTAAATTTTTGGCTGAAATCACTTTGTTGGGCCAGCCTTTTATTAAGGACGATAAAGTGACTGTTGCCAAACTGCTTGCCTCAAAAGGTAACAGCGTTATTCGTTTTGCCCGCCTGGAAGTGGGTGAGGGAATTGAGAAGAAAGAAGAAAACTTTGCCGAAGAGGTTATGGCACAAGTTAGAGGCAATTAATTTAGGCGAAAGGCGGAAGATTCAAGGCGAAAAAACCTTGAGCTTTCGCCTAACACCTGTTTATTCATCAATGATAAATACCAGCCCTGATAATTAAAATGACTAAAACAATTTGCCAGAGAATTTTGCTTAAGTTAAGCGGTGAAGCTTTAATGAGTGAGACCGGTGGTAGTATTGATGCAGATATTGTTAAACGTCTTGCAACTGAAATTAAAGAGTTATGCGATGTTGGTCTTCAGGTTGGTTTGGTTATCGGCGGCGGTAATATATTGCGCGGCGCTGAAAAAGCTTCGGAAGGATTGGATCGAGTAACCAGCGACCAAATGGGGATGCTGGCTACTGTAATAAATGCCCTGGCCATGCAGGATGCTTTGGAAGCACACGGTCAGCCGGTCAGGGTGATGTCCGCACTGAAAATCAATCAGGTCTGTGAAGATTATATTCGCCGCCGAGCAATCCGGCATTTGGAAAAAGGCCGGGTTGTTATTTTTGCAGCAGGAACCGGAAATCCTTTTTTCACCACCGATTCGGCAGCCAGTCTTAGGGCCATTGAAATCAATGCCGAATTGATGATCAAGGCTACTAAAGTCAAAGGTGTTTATTCCGCCGATCCCCAAAAAGATCCAAATGCAAAATTCTATCCACGATTAACTTATGATGAAGCGTTGGATCAGCGCCTCAATGTCATGGACACCACTGCGCTGGTATTATGCCGGGACAACAATGTACCCATGCGGGTGATGAATGTTTTCGAGAAAGGCGCGGTAATGAAACTGATGATGGGCGAAGAAATAGGCTCCCTTATTGAACGAGGAACAGATAATGATTAGTGATATTCAACAGGACGCTTCAACTCGCATGAGCAAAAGCATTGAAGCCTTAAAACATGAATTCTCAAAAATAAGAACGGGCCGGGCTCATCCCAGCTTACTGGATCAAATTAACGTTTCATACTACGGTACCGAGTCCTCGTTATCCCAAGTTGCCAATATTGCCGTCGAAGACGCGCGTACTTTGACGATTACGCCGTGGGAAAAGGGCATGGTACAGGCCATTGAAAAAGCCATCATGAAATCGGACCTGGGTTTGAATCCTGCTACCAATGGGATGGTTATTCGTATTCCATTGCCGCCGCTGACCGAAGAGCGTCGTCGCAGCTTGGTTAAAGTCGTCAAGAATGAAGCGGAAAACGGCCGTGTTGCGATCAGAAACATTCGTCGCGATGCGAATTCAGCCATAAAAGAGGCCTTGAAGGAAAAAATGATTTCCGAAGACGAGGCGCGTGCAGCTGAAGAAAAGATTCAAAAATTGACTGATCAGTATGTAAAAGACGTTGAGAAATTGCTGGAAGCAAAAGAAGCTGATTTACTGTCAATGTAATTGGGATTTAGACAATGTCTACGGATGACTGTAACAGTTTGGAATCAACAAGTACCCTCACCGGTATAAATAACAACCCGCGCCATATCGCCATTATCATGGACGGTAATGGCCGCTGGGCGCAGAAAAGATTTATGCCGCGAGCTATCGGTCATCAGGCCGGGGTTAAAGCCGTTCGAAAAATTGTAGAGTATTGCGCCAAACAAGAAGTTGAAGTCTTGACCTTATTCGCTTTTAGCAGTGAAAACTGGCGTCGCCCGGATGAAGAGGTGTCATTGTTGATGGGGCTGTTTATGGCGACTTTGCAACGGGAAATCAACAAGCTTGATCGTAATAATATCCGCTTGCGATTTATTGGCGACAGAACGGCATTCTCTGACAAGTTGCAGACCAAAATGGCCGAAGGCGAGGCGCAAACCAAAGACAATAATGCTTTAACGCTGGTTATTGCGGCAAATTATGGCGGGCGCTGGGACCTGTGTCAGGCGTTTCGGACGGTGGCGGGAAAAATAGCGTCCGGAGAATTGAAAGATCAGGATATCAATGAGCAGCTGATCAATCAGTATTTATCAACCGCAGGCCTGCCCGAACCCGACTTGTTTATCAGAACAGGCGGCGAGCAACGCGTTAGTAATTTTTTGTTATGGCAGTTGGCTTATACAGAGCTGTATTTTACAGCGACGCTATGGCCGGATTTTGACCAGAACTCACTTGAAGAAGCTATCAATAGTTTTAAGAGCCGGCAAAGGCGCTTTGGCCATACCGGAGAGCAACTGCTTGATAAATCGATTACATTAAAATAACCTGCTGGTTTTTTACTGAAAACTAACACTTACTTCCAACTTCATCTAATAATTATAAAAATGTTACTACAGCGAATTATTACTGCATTAATTCTGGTTCCTCTGGTTGTACTTGCCGTTTTCCAGCTGCAGTCGGAGTATTTTTCATTGCTCATAGGGCTAATCACGCTTTTAGCGGCATGGGAATGGACTAATCTTATCGGCATTAATTCGCCGGTTAAACGCGGCTTATTTTTGGTTGCGTTGATTCTGCCCATGTTATGGCTGCATTTTTGGACGCAATTTCTGGAACTGACTGCGCAAGCATTGGATTGGCCTGATGTGAGGGATTATTCAGGCGCTCTGGAATGGCTGGTTATAGCGCCGGTGCTGTTCTGGATATTGGCTATGATATTAATCAGAAACACGCCTGCCGGTGTTTTAAAGCTGGAAATGAAAACTCGCTATAAGGCGTTGATAGGCTGGCTTGTTTTATTTGCAACGTGGCTATTTTTGAGTAGATTAAGAGCTTTTTATGGTTCGGAAATGACCTTGTATTTTCTGGTTTTAATCTGGACAGCGGATATTGCAGCTTATTTTGCCGGCAAGAAATTCGGTAAAACCAAGTTGTCACCCGAAATCAGCCCAGGTAAAACGGTTCAAGGTATGTACGGCGCTTTAATAGCCGGTGCCGTTTGGGCTGCTGCTTTTATTGGCTATTATGGCTATCGTGATGGTTTTGTCTGGATGAGGGTAACCGATTTTATACTGTTGTCTGTGCTGACGGTGTTGATTTCTATTTATGGTGATTTGTTTTTCAGTGTGGTCAAACGCCAGCGTGGCGTCAAAGACACCGGTTCAGTACTGCCCGGTCACGGCGGCATTCTGGATAGAATTGACAGTTTGATTGCCGCCGTTCCATTCTTTTATGCGGGTATAGCCGTGATTGGGCTTATGTCATGAAAGGTATTTGCATACTCGGAGCGACAGGCTCAATCGGCGCCAGCACTTTAGATGTGGTAGCCAGACATTCCAGTCTGTATAAAGTTATTGCGTTAACGGCCAATACCAATATTGATACCCTCTATGAACAATGCCTGGAACACCATCCTGAAGTTGTCGTCGTAGTGGATGAGCAGAAGGCTCAAATCTTTGCAGAAAAACTTAAAAACTCGACCATTGCCGATATAAAAGTGTTGTCCGGCGCCAAGGCGCTGGAGCATGTTGCAACGCTGGACAACGTCGATTCGGTCATGGCTGCCATCGTAGGCGCGGCGGGTTTATTGCCGAGTCTTGCTGCGGCAAAAGCGGGTAAAACCATCTTGCTGGCCAATAAAGAAGCCCTGGTGATGTCGGGTTCGATTTTTATGCAGGCCGTTACTGAGTCGGGAGCGCAATTGCTGCCTATTGATAGCGAGCATAATGCGATATTCCAGTGCATGCCTGCCGGTTACAAAACCGGTATGCCGGCGAAACAAGCGAGGCGTATTTTATTGACGGCTTCGGGCGGTCCTTTTCGGGAAATGCCGGTTGACCAATTGATCAATGTAACGCCGGCTCAAGCGGTCGCTCATCCTAACTGGGATATGGGCAGAAAAATTTCCGTGGATTCCGCCACGATGATGAATAAGGGCCTTGAGATGATCGAGGCTTGTATTTTATTCGATATGACCCCAGATCAGATACAAGTGGTCATTCATCCGCAAAGCGTTATCCATTCGATGGTGGATTATGTGGATGGAACGGTTTTGGCGCAAATGGGCAATCCCGATATGCGCATACCTATCGCCTATTCAATGGCTTGGCCGGAACGGTTTGATTCGGGCGTTGCCCCTCTGAATATTTTTGATGTTGGGCGCATGGATTTCCATGAGCCTAATTTGGAGCGGTTTCCCTGTTTGCGTCTGGCCTATGAGGCTATTGATGCAGGCGGCATCATGCCGACGGTGTTAAATGCGGCCAATGAAATTGCGGTCGAAGCCTTTTTAAACGAACAGGTTCGGTTTACCGATATTCCGGTTATTATCGAACGCTGCATGAAAAAGTTCGAGGCCAAGGCCGCCGATACCCTGGAAATTATTTTAGACGCGGATCAACAAGCCAGATTGGCATCTGCACAGATTATTGGAGAGCTTAATAATTGATGGATTTTCTGCATACGCTGTTTTATTTCATAGTTGCCATCAGTGTCCTGGTTTCATTTCATGAATTCGGGCACTTCTGGGTCGCGCGTAAAGCCGGGGTAAAAGTACTCCGGTTTTCGGTCGGTTTCGGCAAGGTTTTATGGGCGTATCAAAAAAGTCCTGATGCGACAGAGTACGTAATATCGGCAATTCCACTGGGCGGCTATGTCAAGATGGTCGATGAGCGGGAAGGCCAAGTTAAGGAAGCGGACTTGCCGTATGCCTTTAACCGCCAATCGGTATTGGCCAGAACGGCTATAGTCGCCGCAGGTCCCGTATTTAACCTGGTACTCGCCGTTGCGCTGTTCTGGGGGGCGCTGGTTATCGGCGAAACGGGTATAAAACCGATACTCGGCTCGGTAGAGCAGGATACATTAGCCGCGGCGGCAGGCTTTGTCGAAGGCGATGAGATTATCTTGGTTAACGACAAGGCGACGCCCACCTGGACTGAGGCAATGAGCGTTTTAGTATCCTCAGCGCTTGATGGGGAACAGAACATAAAGGTTACGGTAAAAAGTTTTGACGATCAGCAAGCTATCAGGACGCTTAAACTTACTGATAAAGATAGTGAAAATCCTGATGTACTCTATCAACGATTAGGTCTTAAACTCTGGTCTCCGAAATTACAGCCCATCATAGGGAAAGTCCTTCCCGATAGCGCCGCCCTCGCTTCCGGTTTAAAACAGGGCGACCTGATTGTGAGTGCTGACGGTACAATCATAACCGACTGGATGCAATGGGTGACTTATGTAAAAAGTCACGCCGATGTCGCAATAAAGCTGGAAATCGAGCGCGACGGCGTACGTTTACCCGCAACCATTACCCCCAAAAGCGTGGTTGTGGGCAAGAATACCGAAGGTAAAGTCGGCGCTTCAGTTTATATACCGGAAGAACTGATGAAGTCGGTGAGTGTTGAATATTCATTGTCGCCGCTGGCAGCGATACCTGTTGCCTTCGAAACCACCTATTATTATTCCATTACCAGCTTGAAAATGATGGGAAAAATGCTGGTTGGCAAGGCTTCCGTAGACAACTTAAGCGGTCCTATCAGCATTGCCCAGTATGCGGGACAGTCTGCCACGATGGGTTTGGTTCCCTTTATAAAATATTTGGCCTTGATCAGCGTCAGTTTAGGCGTATTGAATTTATTGCCGATACCGGTGCTGGATGGCGGACACTTGCTGTTTTTTGCGATAGAAGGCATTAAAGGCAGTCCTGTTTCAGAGCGGGCGCAAATCTTCTTTCAACAAATCGGCATTGCATTGCTTGTGTCATTGATGGCATTGGCCATGTTTTTGGATGTTGAGCGCTTATTTCAATAATTCAGCAATAAGATACTAAGGTTGGGACTAAGGCGGTTTACTTAAGTGAAGAGTCGATCCTACGCCCTATAAACTCACACAGGAACACTATAACATTATGAAAAAAGTTATTAAGATTGCCGCATTATCATTACTCGGCCTGACTTTATCCGTCGCGCATGCTGATGAAAATGCTATCAGGCAAGCGCTGACCAAATCCATGCCGTCGGTAAAAGTGGGGTCGGTTAAACCCTCTGAAATTAGCGGACTTTATGAAGTTACAGTGGGCGGCAATATATTTTATGTTTCCGACGATGGTAAGTATCTGGTTCAAGGTCACTTGGTCGATGTTGCTGCGCGTGTAGACTTAACCGAAGAGAAATTGAGCGGTGTTCGCAAGCAGGCTATCGAGAAACTCGGTCTGGATAAAATGATCGTGTTCAAACCCAAAGAAAGCAAATATACGGTTAGCATCTTTACCGATATTGACTGCGGTTATTGCCGTAAATTGCATTCGGAAATCGATCAATACATGGCTCAAGGCATTACTATCCAGTATTTGTTCTTCCCAAGAGCCGGCAAAGGTTCCGATTCATACCACAAAGCCGTATCGGTGTGGTGCGCAGATGACCGCAAAGCGGCTTTAACGGCAGCTAAAAAAGGCGACACACCGCCGGCTAAAACTTGCGCCAACCCGATTGACGAGCACATGCAATTGGCTGAGGATTTTGAAGTAAAAGGAACGCCGATGATAGTTACCGAAAAAGGTAATATCTTTCCGGGTTACCTGCCCGCAAAGCAGCTGGCTGAAGCGCTGGCAGACGAAAAAGGTCAAAAATAAGCAGATTGCCGGTAAAGCAAGGGCGGCTTGATGAGCCGTCCTTGCTTGTCATTCAATAAAGCTACACCATCCCCTTAAGCCGATAAAGCAACTCCAAAGCCTGTCTCGGGCTAAGTTCATCCGGGCTCATGTCTTCCAGTAAGCCCACCGCAGGATGACATTCTTTCGATGAAAACAAATCCAACTGATTAACTCCTGTTTCCGCCTGCTGTTCAATATAGGCATGGTCTTCCAGGTGCCGTAATTTGGCCTTGGCCTTATCGATCACCGAGCGCGGCACGCCAGCTAACGACGCCACCTGCAAACCGTAACTTTGGCTGGCCGGGCCGTCTTTTACCGCATGCAAGAAAATGATTTTGTCGCCATGCTCCATCGCATCCAAATGCACGTTATGGATGGTTTTTTGTTCATCGGGCAGCGTGGTCAGTTCAAAATAATGTGTCGCAAACAGCGTAAACGCCTGGGTTTCTTTAGCCAGATGATCGGCGCAGGCCCAAGCCAGAGACAGGCCGTCAAAGGTACTGGTGCCGCGGCCGATCTCGTCCATCAAGATCAGGCTTTTTGAGGTGGCGTTATGCAGGATGTTGGCGGTTTCCGACATTTCCACCATAAACGTGGAGCGGCCGCTGGACAGGTCGTCGGATGCGCCGATACGGGTGAAAATCTTGTCGACAGGGCCGCAGGCCAGCGACTTGGCCGGAACATAACAGCCGATATGGGCGATTAACACGATCAGCACGGCCTGGCGCATGTAGGTCGATTTACCGCCCATGTTCGGACCGGTAATCACCAGCATCCGACGATTGCTGGAAAACGACAAGTCATTAGGCACAAACGGAATATCCGAAACCTGCTCAACGACCAGATGCCGACCGGCTTCAATGGTTATGCCGGGTTGATCGACTAGCGTCGGTTGCGATAAATTCAAAGTTTCGGCGCGTTCGGCAAAATTGACCAGTACATCCAGCTCGGCCAGCGCGGCCGCGCACTGTTGCAACGGAATTAACGAAGCGCCGATGATGTTCAGCAATTCTTCGTACAAGGCTTTTTCAAAAGACAGCGATTTTTCCTTGGCGCTGAGCACCTTGTCTTCAAACGATTTCAGCTCCTCGGTAATGTAGCGTTCCGCTCCTTTTAAGGTTTGCTTGCGGGTGTAATGCGCCGGGACTCTGTCCGCATGCAGGTTGGAAATCTCGATATAGTAGCCATGCACACGGTTATAATTAACCTTCAGCGTACTGATACCGGTCGCCGCCTTTTCCCGGTTCTCCATATCAATCAGAAACTGGTCGGCGTTCTGGCTTAAGTTGCGCAGCTCATCCAGTTCGGGATGATAGCCGGGCGCAATCACGCCGCCGTCGCGGATCAACACCGGTGGATTATCGATGATGGCGCTTTGCAGCAGCTTTAGCATCTCAGGATGTTCGCCGATCTGCCCGCATAACTGCGCAAGCTGCGGGTTATCGCCGCCGGAAAGCGCATGTTGCAGGGCGGGCAGAACCGCCAGAGTATTGCGCAATACCAGCAAGTCGCGCGGACGCGCCGATTTTAACGCGATGCGGGAACTGATCCGTTCAATATCGCCGACTTGGCGCAGATGGCTTTGAATATCGCGATACAACAGCACATTCAGCAGGGTATCGATGCAGGCATAGCGGTTGTTCAGGATGTCGTGATCGCGCAGAGGGCGGTTGATCCAGCGCCGCAAACAGCGACTGCCCATCGCGGTTGCGGTTTTATCCAGCACCCCGAACAGCGTGTATTGCAGTTGTCCGGAGGGGTGAAAATCCAGTTCAAGGTTACGGCGGCTGGACGCATCCAGCAAAATGCTGTCATCGCTGCTTTCGGTGCGGATGCCCTGAATATGCGGCAGCGCGCTTTGCTGGGTGTCTTTAACATATTGCAGCAAACCGCCCGCCGCAGCGATGGCGGCGGGCATGTTCTCGCAACCGTAACCTTTTAAATCAAGCGTGTTGAACTGTTTTAACACCAGCTGTTTGGCGCTTTCTGCTTCAAAATGCCAGGGCGGCCTTCTGCACAAACCGCCACGCTGCTTTAAGCTTGCGGGTAGCGGCCAGTCTTCGCTAAACAGCAATTCGGCAGGGTTAAGGCGGCCGATTTCGCTCAATAACTGGTCGATGGATTCGACCTGTTGCAACACAAAACGGCCGCTGGTTAAATCCAGGCTGGCGATGCCGTGCTGTGCATTGGGGAACGAGCACACTGCGACCAAGAGATTATCTTTCCGGTCTTCCAGCAAGGCTTCGTCGGTGACGGTGCCGGGCGTGACGATACGCACTACCTTGCGATCGACCGGGCCTTTGGACGTTGCAGGATCGCCGATTTGCTCGCATATCGCGATGGATTCGCCGTGCTTTAACAGCTTGGCAAGATAGCCTTCAGCCGCGTGATAAGGAATGCCGGCCATAGGAATCGGCAGGCCCGCCGATTGTCCCCGGCTGGTCAGCGTAATATCCAGCAGTTGCGAGGCTTTTTTGGCGTCATCGAAAAACAGTTCATAAAAGTCCCCCATACGGTAAAACAACAAGGTATCAGGGTGTTCGGCCTTAATGCGCATGAATTGCTGCATCATCGGGGTGTGCTGGTCGGTGGTTTTTTGTTTTATACTCATGCGTCTATTTTATCCGAAGTCGCACGAGGTCACATCATGGAGTCTGAATTATTTGAGTTGGCCGAACAACTGGGTCGCTTATTAAAAGCAAACGGCAAATCAATAGCCACCGCCGAATCCTGCACCGGCGGCTGGATTGCTCAAACGATTACCGAAGTGCCAGGCAGTTCAGCCTGGTTCGACCGGGGTTTTGTCACTTATAGCAATATGGCAAAAGTGCAGATGTTGGGTGTCAGTCCGCAAACATTGGAAAACTACGGTGCGGTGAGTGCCGAAACCGCAACGGAAATGGCGGCGGGAGCCTTAGCACACAGCGATGCCGATGTTGCGGTTGCGGTGACCGGCATAGCCGGGCCGGATGGAGGGACGCCGGAGAAACCGGTCGGTACTGTGTTTATAGCATGGGCGGATAAAAATGGGAAAGCCAAGGTAATTAGAAAGCAATTGTCAGGAAACCGGCGGCAAATAAGGGCGCAGACAGTGAAAAGCGCTGTTGAGGGAATGTGGTTATTTTACTGATGTCATGCAACTTGTTGCGGAAGAAAGGACGGGTTTAATTCCGTTACCCGCAGGGCTCAAAGCGCGTCAGAAAATAGGTTAGGGCATGATGTGTGGCGAACTGTCACCCACTTTAAAAAATTACGTAATTGTTTTGCTGGTAAGGCAGTTATGTGCGGTAGCGCACAGACGAGTTGCCATTGTTGCGGTTAAGCTACTTTTGAGATTTTTTAACAACAAACTGTTATAATAAGGGACGTTTTCTGTAGGGATGGCATTAACGTAATCGTCGTTCAAACATAGTGTAAATCGAAATGAAATAACGAGATCAATTCAAAGGAACAGTTCATGAAAAGTAAATATAAACATATAGATAAGGAAAATATTATGCTGAAAAAGAAATTACTCACTATTGCCTCACTAATCAGCGTGGGTTTCCTGCCGCTGGCACATGCGGCGGATCAAATTCAGGATGATCGGTGGTACGTAGCGCCTTTCGCTTCATTTGTCAAAACCGGTGGCGATCGTAGAGCAAGCGATGGTTGGGGTGGCGGTATGGGCATCGGCAAGATCCTCGATAAACATTTCAACGTTGAAGTGAAAGGGTTTTATGAAGAGTTTGGCGGTGATAACGGTCCTTGGAGTCTGACTGGTGGCACGGCTGATCTACAGTATTATTTCACCCGCGATAAATTCTCGCCTTATACGGTTGTCGGCGTCGGTGGCATGAACAGTTGTGCTTCCGCTAATTGCGGTGCGAGCATCATTGGCGAAGCTGGCGTAGGTTTTACCTATGAGTTACACGACAACTTGTTGCTTCGCAGTGATGTGCGTTATCGTTACAACAACAACCTCAATGCGCATGTACAGCCCGGTACAGACGAATTTCATGATATGACGGTTAACGTTGGATTTGTCATTCCATTCGGCGACAAGCCAAAGCCTGCTGCAAAGGCTGAGGCCCCAATTGTCGTTGCTCCGGTTGCCGCAGCTGAAAGTTGTTCCACCCGCGATTCGGATTTTGACGGTGTTAACGATTGCCTGGATAAATGTCCCGGTACTATCAAAGGCAGCAAAATTGATAACAACGGATGCCCGATCAAGCTTGTGCTCACCGGTCAGCACTTCAAATATAATTCTGCGGAGTTGACGTTGAATGCCAAGGAAATACTTGATGGTGTCGCTGGAAATCTTGTTTCCTATCCCCAGAAAAATGATATTGAGGTTCAGGGTCACACCAGTAGCGAAGGAACCAATAAATATAACCTGAAGCTATCGCAACGGCGCGCGCAATCAGTTGTTGATTATCTTAAACTGAAAGGCGTTACCAACAGACTGACTGCGAAAGGCTATGGCGAAACTCAACCTATTGCCGATAACAGCACGGAAGCGGGTAAGGCTGAAAACCGTCGTGTTGAGTTGATTTGGATTGAAAATTAATAAGGATTCAAGGCCGAACAGTCGGCCGGAATTTTCTTAAATGCTGTAAATACTAAAACCCGCTTTCTAGGCGGGTTTTTTTTGTCAGGTTGTTTGGCCATGACTAATCAACCATAGAGTTCTTATGTTCGATACCGTACAGACCAAAATCGATACTGCCGCTAGACTTAAAATGAGTTTTTAGCTCGCTATGAGTGATTTATAAGAAAGTGTTTTGTCTCTGACGATTTTTTAATGAGAACGCTCTTATGTCACTTGGCACACTTTTAAAAATACAACACTTTAAGGAATAGCTCATGAAAACGACAAATAAAGATAAGCAAAATATTTTAATCGATAGAGTTCTTGTGGTTACCTGTCTATCGGTTGTTCTAGGACTGGCGGGTTGCCAACAAGAAGGCTCAGCAGAAAAGGCAGGGAAAAAAATCGATAGTGCGGCTGAAAAGGCCGAGCAAAAGATCGAGCAAACGACAGAACAAGCAAAAAAGGAAATTGAAGGCGCAAAGGAGTCGGTAACCGAGAAAGCCGGAACAGCGGGAGAATACATCGATGACTCGGTTATTACCACAAAGGTTAAGACAGCAATTTTAAATGACCCTTTGCTTAATGCATCCCATATCGAAGTAACCACCGACAAAGGCGTAGTGAAGTTGAGCGGTACGGTTGATTCCGAGCCCAGCATCAGCAAAGCGATAGAAGTGGCCAAGAGCCAGAAGAATGTGCTTTCGGTTGAAAGCAGCCTGGTTGTTAATATTATGACGGGTAAATAGGACTTTGCTTAATAGCCTCTAAATTAAAGGATTGTATAAAAAACAATTTAGAGGCGTAACTGCGTTAATGGAAGGCTAGGGCGCTCAAAAATCCAAATAACGGTAGTGACGATCCTGTATGCGCCGTCGTTATCCCTTATGGCCCACAAGGAGCAATTTTTATGAAACGTTTATGTTTAGCGCTTATTTTTCTCTGCATACTGAGCGGTTTTTCTGTAGCTGCGGAGGAACAGCTTATTATCAAGCCGCAAACCCAAGGTGAGGTTACGTTTGTCACTGGTGGGGTGGGGGAGGATGAACGGAATGCGATGGAAGCCATGCGGACTGACTACAACTTGAACCTGCTATTTTCGGTAAGGGGTACAGGAGAATATGTCAGTGACGTGAAGGTTCGTATCGCCGATTCACGCGGTAATATACTGATGGAATCCGTGTCTGACGGCCCTATGCTATTCGCCAAACTCAAGCCTGGTCGTTACATCGTTAGCGTAGAACGAGAGGGTCATCAGGTAATCCATAAAGCGGTAACGATCAAACAGCGAACTTCATTGTCGTTCACTTGGCCCCAAGAGCAGGGAGACTAGATCGGCATTTCGCCTTCCTTTGAGCATGTCTGTGATATTCCTCGGATACGATTTTCATCTCAGGTGGGTTCTGGCGGCTATTCTGACTCGGCGGGAAGGTTTTCTGTCAATGGGACATGCCGGGGCGAGGGGAGCAAACGATCGAATTCTGTTTTGACTACTTGGTAACACTCGCAGACTCGTTCTTCCAGTCCCGGTCGATCGAGCACCGTGATACGGCCGCGGCTGTAATCAATCAGCCCCGCTCGCTGCAATTTTCCGGCGGCCTCCGTGACGCCTTCGCGGCGTACGCCGAGCATATTGGCGATTAATTCCTGAGTCATCGTCAACTCGCTTGAAGAGAGCCGGTCAAGGCTTAGCAGCAGCCAGCGGCAGAGTTGTTGGTCCACCGAGTGATGCCGGTTACAGACCGCCGTTTGTGCCATCTGGGTAATCAGCGCCTGAGTATAGCGCAACAATAAATGGTGTAACGTTCCGTAGCGGCGCCCTCCAAAGCGGTCGAATTCCTGCATAAGTAAATTCGCCGGCATCCGGTAGGCGTAGCCTGCGCTCTGCACGACGGCTCGATTAGGCATGGTTCCTCCTCCCATGAAGAGCGCGACGCCAATGATGCCATCGTTACCGACCACGGCGATCTCAGCCGATGCGCCATTCTCCATGACATAAAGTAGCGATACGATGCTGGTCGTGGGGAAATAGGCGTGAGACAGCTCATCCCCCGACTCGTAAAGGACTTTGCCGAGCGGCATCTGGATCAGTTCAAGTTGAGAGGAAAGACGCTCGCATCCATCTGAGGTCAGGGCATCAAGGAGATTGTTTTGTCTAGGGTTATGTAGATCATGCATAAGCAATATTCATATATTGAATGGTTCCACCCATGAGGTTTAGGCTTGGTGGAAAATCCAAGGGGTACAGGATTAAAATACTGCTTGTATTTTATAGTATAGGAGATGCTTTAGCTTCAAATTACTGCTCAGGATTGGTTTGGATAAAGCAGGGCTGAGCCAGGTGGCGGTCGTCGGGGGATTGCCCCCTGAATCGCCGAAAATTTTTCCAGGATGAGGTGCGGTATCGGGCTTGGAACGTGATTGTAACTACTCGCGTCATTCCAACTTGACCCCATAGCCGGGGGTGGGGCTACGGACCCAGCGGAGGGCTTGGGCTGGTGCTGATTATCTTATTGGGCAAAATCTGGTGCGCTTTCAGAGTCAAAGCCGATGCGAGTTGTCTCATTGTAATGTGAGTAGCCAAGCCGGCAAATATGCACCTAATTCGGCATATTATCGGGGAGTTTAGCTTGCTTTGAACCCAATAACCGATCAAAGAATTCATGCATCAGCAATGCGCCGAGTATGAGTAGCGTGCCTGTTGCCACTTTCATGGTCAGCGGTTCATGATTAACGGCATGACCCAACAGCAAAGCCATGACCGGTGAAATTAAAGTAATCAGCGCAACCTTGGTAGCGCTCTGGTGGATCAGTAAATAGTAATAAAGCACAAAGCCGATCGTTGTGGCTATCATCCCCAAGTAGACAATAGATGCCAGACTGATGGGTGAAATTTCAGTCGGCCAATGACCGTCAAACTTTGCCCAGGTAATCAGATAAGCAGGCAGAGACAGTAACAGGCCGCCCGTTACCTGGGATAACGCCGGTATTTTTCCGTCAATGCGTTTGACCCAAACCGAACTGACAGCCTGCAAAAATGTAGACACCAGTACGCCGATGATACCCAGCACTGCGTCATGACCCAATTGCAATGCCGAGCCGAACATGATCCACAAGCCGCTAATGCCCAGCACATAGGCCAGCAGGCTGCCCAGGGTTAGGCTCCGTTCCCCTAGCCAGACCGCCGCCAATAAAGCCGTCATCAACGGTAAAAGGCCGAATATCACCGAAATCCAGCCGGAAGGAATAAACTGCGCCGCCCAATAAACCACCAGCATCGATCCGTAAATTTGCACAGCCACGGCAAGGTAAGTCTGTAGCGCTTTACGATGCCAGGCTAGGTGTTGCCTGGACAGGCCCAGCATCAATAAAATGCACACCGTACCAATCGCCATTCGTCCGGTTACCCCGAACAGAAACCCCGGACCTTCGCCACTCCATTTGATAGCCAGCGGTGTCGTCGCCCAAAGCAAAACAATACTGATGTAGGCTAGATATATGCGCATTAATTTAAATCGGGTGGTGTAAAGAAAGATGCCGGCACCGCTTTTCGATAGTGCCGCTCATCAATAGATAACTTACTTGGTCGGTGCTAATTCAAAGATAATGAGTTCGGCGGCATCATCGCCGACGTTTTCTACCGACATCAGCTCGCCGGTTTCCCAAAAAACTTCACCGGCAGCGTAGGTGTTGGCTTTGCCGCCCTCGACGACTTTTAATGTGCCTTTAACCACATAGCGAGGCCCCGGTCCTTCATGGGTATGCCACGGTGTTTTAAATGCGGGTGGAAACGCGACCCGTATCATTTTGGTATTGATGTTCGGGCTGGAAAGTTCCAGCTTTTTTTCTAATAAAACGGTTCTATTCAGGCCGGTTTTCTCTTGGGCCGAGACAGCCTGTATGCCGCTCAAGAATAACGCTGTAAGCGTTGCCAGAATAAATCCTGTTGATTTGATGGTTGGTATTTTTAACATCTATCGGCCTCTCGATTTTATGATGGTTAACTGTTTTTCTATTATTTAATAAATTCATCTTATAGCTTTGTTAAAACAGCTTAAAGAAAAAGTATACGCTACGGCCTGTTTTTTCTATTTGTTAAATTCTTTAAATGCACACAGAATATGCGCATCATTATAACGCTTTGACCGACTTACCGAATCAGGAGACGAGACTTATTGCGGCTCTGGATTTTTTAATGACCGGCATTTAAAACACAACATCGACCTACGCATGAATATTGACAATATCACTCAAGTAAAAAACTACCTGCTTAATCTGCAAGACAAAATTTGTACGGCGCTGGAATCTGTAGAACCTGAAGCTCGGTTTATTGAAGACCTTTGGGACAGGGCTGAAGGTGGCGGCGGCCGAACCCGCGTATTGGCCGATGGTCGGGTTATCGAACAGGGCGGCGTTAACTTTTCGCATGTATCCGGTTTTAAGCTTCCGCCTTCTGCAACGGCTAAACGCCCGGAACTTGCAGACCGGCAATTTCAGGCGATGGGCGTGTCGCTGGTCATTCATCCCAACAATCCTTACGTGCCGACATCGCACGCCAATGTGCGGTTTTTAATCGCGGAACAACCGGGTGAACCGACTATCTGGTGGTTCGGCGGCGGTTTCGATTTGACGCCGTTTTACCCGTTTAAAGAAGATGTGCTGCACTGGCATCAAACCGCCCGCACTGCCTGTCAGCCTTTCGGCGATGATATTTACCCGACTTATAAAAAATGGTGCGACGAGTATTTTTTCCTTAAACACCGGAATGAAACCCGTGGCGTAGGCGGGTTGTTTTTTGATGATTTGAACGAATGGGGTTTTGAGAAGTCTTTCGCTTTCATGCAAAGCGTGGGCAATCATTATATCGACGCTTATCTGCCTATCATACAAAAACGCAAGGACACGCCTTATAGCGACAAGGAACGCGATTTTCAGCTGTACCGCCGTGGCCGATATGTCGAATTTAACCTGGTTTACGATCGCGGCACCTTGTTCGGTCTGCAATCCGGAGGGCGTACCGAATCGATTTTAATGTCCATGCCGCCGGTAGCTCACTGGAAATACAACTGGCAACCCGAGCCGGGCAGTGCCGAAGCCGTGCTTTATGATGAATATTTAAAGCCGCAAAATTGGCTGGGTGCTTGAGTAGGTAATAAAAAAATATACGAAAATTAAAAAATTTTTACCACGAAGACACGAAGAACACGAAGAAAAAACAAAGCAAAAGCTTCGTGTCCTTCGTGTCTTCGTGGTGATATGTTTAATACTTCCTGCTTAATCATTAGAACTTGCCTGAGACTAAATTGAAACCTATAATCGAGCATTTTTGTAATGGGCGGCAGGTTGCGGCCTATTTTTCCTTTAATTACAGACGGAAGCGATGACTAGCCACATTATGCCAACTTACGGACGCTTGCCCATAACCTTCGAACGGGGAGAGGGCGCATGGTTGTTTGATCAAAACAATAATCGCTACCTGGATGCGGTATCCGGCATAGCGGTGTGCAGCTTGGGTCATGCCCATCCTGCCGTGCATCAAGCTATCTGCAAACAAAGTGAAAAACTGCTGCACACGTCGAATCTGTACGGTATCGCCGTTCAGGAACAGCTGGCCGACAAGCTGACCGAAAAAAGCGGAATGGATAATGTCTTTTTTTGCAATTCCGGTGCGGAAGCTAATGAAGCGGCGATCAAATTGGCGCGTAAATACGGTCACGAGCAGGGCATAGAAAACCCGGCGATTATCGTCATGGAAAAAAGTTTTCACGGCCGCACGCTGGCAACGCTGAGCGCTACCGGCAACGCTAAAATTCAACAAGGCTTTGCGCCGTTGGTTGAAGGTTTTATTCGCGTACCGTACAACGATGTCAATGCCATCGAACAAGCGGTTGCGCTGCATAAGAATGTCGTCGCCGTCTTGGTTGAACCGATACAGGGGGAGGGCGGCGTTAACATTCCCGCTGCCGATTATCTTAACCAAATCCGCAGTCTGTGCGACCAGCATAACCTGCTGATGATGCTTGATGAAATCCAGACCGGGGTAGGTCGTACCGGCAAGTTTCTCGCCTTCCAACATAACGGGATATTGCCCGATGTCTGCACGCTGGCCAAAGCGCTGGGCAACGGCGTACCGATCGGCGCTTGTCTGGCACGAGGCAAAGCGGCCAAGATATTCACCGCAGGCAATCACGGTTCTACCTTTGGCGGCAATCCGTTAGCCTGTAGCGCGGCCTTAGCGGTATTGGCGACATTGGATGCTGAAAACCTGATCGAGCAGGCCACGCAAAAAGGCGATGCTATCTGCTCGGCGTTTAAAGACCGGTTACAGGGCAATGCGCATGTTGTCGATATTCGTCACAAAGGCATGATGATCGGCATCGAACTCGACAGCCCATGCACTGAGTTAGTACATGCCGCGTTGCAAAATAACCTGTTGATTAATGTCACCAGTGAAAAAACCATTCGGTTGCTGCCGCCATTGATTATTAATGACCAACAAATCGCTCAACTCGTAGAAACCTTATCGACACTTATTCATAAGCATACAGACACTCCCTATGAATCCTAGACATTTCATCAGCCTGCTTGACTTATCCGGCGACGAACTTCGTAGCTTGATCAACCGAGGCATCGTCCTAAAAAATAACCGCGACCCCGATTACCAACCGTTAAAAGGTCAGGTCTTGGCGATGATTTTTGAAAAGTCATCGACGCGCACCCGTATTTCATTTGAATCCGGCATGAGCCATTTTGGCGGCAGCGCATTGTTTTTATCGCCCAGAGACACCCAGCTGGGTCGGGGCGAACCGTTGCAAGACAGCGCCAGAGTCATCTCCAGCATGGTCGATTGCATCATGCTCAGGACCGATAAGCACGAAACGGTGACCACCTTCGCCCAATATTCAAGCGTTCCGGTGATCAACGGCTTGACCGACTTACAGCATCCCTGCCAATTACTGGCCGACATGCAGACTTATTTTGAGCATCGCGGCGACATCAAAGGCAAAACGGTGACCTGGATCGGCGACGGCAATAATATGTGCCACTCTTATATCCATGCGGCAACGGTGCTGGACTTTACTTTGAATATCGCCTGCCCAAAAGATTATCAGCCCTTAGCCGCCATCGTCGAAGCTGCCGGAGAACGCGTCCGGTTCTTTGACACGCCGCTGGCTGCGGCCCAGAATTCAGATCTGGTCGTCACCGATGTTTGGGCCAGCATGGGACAGGAAGAAGAACAAAAACAACGCGAAATGGCCTTTAAGAATTATCAGGTCAACGCCGAGGTTATGAAAGTTGCACATAACGATGCGCTGTTTATGCACTGTTTGCCCGCCCATCGGGGGGAGGAAGTCAGCGCCGACGTGATTGACGGTTCTCAAAGCGTTATCTTCGATGAAGCTGAAAATCGCCTGCATGCACAAAAGGCATTGCTGGAATTTCTCCTGTGCAAAAAATCACGTTAGAATTAACCTTAATCGCATCGGCCCCCTATCGATTGCGACATATCCACCATTCCCGGCAGTCGGTCGCATAGGTTCCTTACCGATTGCGACACTTCCGCCATCCCTGGCAGTCGTCAGGTGAACAACCATAGAGATTCAAGTGAAAAAAATACTAAACTCGTTTTTTATCCTACTGGTAATTTTTGGCTCAGCCCAGGCTGAAACCGTCTATGTTACCGACAATCTGAATTTATCACTCAGGAGCGAAGAAAATAACACCAGTAAAGTTGTAAAGCTGCTCCCGACCGGCACCCCGCTGACGATAATAGATGAAAACAAAAGCACCGGATTTGCCCACGTTCGCCTGAATGACGGCACTGAAGGCTACATGCCTATCCGTAATACCATGAAGGAACCGCCCAGTCGTTCCCAACTGGACGTTGCCAACAAAAATCTGGCCGCGATACAGTCTGAAAATGCCACACTTAAAGCCGAGCTGACCACAATAAAAGAATCGATCACGCCGGGAACGTCTCTTGAACAGTCCTTGGCGACAGAACGGGATCAGCTAAGCAGAGAACTCAGCGAACTGAAAAAAACCGCCGCCAGCACCGTGGAATTAAAGAACCAGCGCGATGAACTTCAAGAACGCGTGGTTAATGTTGAACGGGAACTGCAACAATTCAAGCTTGAAAATCAGGCCTTGCAAGACACCGCCAATCAAGACTGGTTTTTATACGGCGGCATACTCGCGCTTATCGGTGTTATTTTAGGATTTATTTTGCCTAAGCTCAGCTGGCGTCGTAGCAGAAGCAGCTGGGATTCGTATTAATTTAGGCAAAAGGCAAAAGGCGAAAGGCACAAAAAGCCCGGTTTCTTTGTTTTTCGCCCTGTAGGGTACGCTGTGCGTACCGTTTTTCAGTTACGCCTATCAACTCAACAAGGTATGTGCAGCGTACCCTAACTAATCTTTTAGGAATTGCTCACATGAGTGACAAAAATACCCGTACTTTCTCTTCTTTGGTTGTTGACGGCATGGAGCGCGCACCGAGCCGCGCCATGTTGCATGCTGTTGGTTTTAACAATGAAGACTTCAAAAAACCGCAAATAGGCATTGCTTCAACCTGGAGCATGGTCACGCCTTGCAATATGCATATCAACAAGCTGGCCGATGCGGCAGCGGTTGGCGTTAACAATGCCGACGGTAAAGCCGTCATCTTTAACACCATCACTATTTCCGACGGCATTTCGATGGGCACGGAAGGCATGAAATATTCGCTGGTATCCCGCGAAGTGATTGCCGACTCGATTGAAACCGTGGTCGGTTGCCAGGGTTTTGACGGTGTTGTCGCGATCGGCGGCTGCGACAAGAACATGCCCGGCTGCATGATGGCTTTGGCACGTTTAAACCGTCCGGCGGTGTTTGTTTACGGCGGAACGATCATGCCCGGCTGCCACAAAGACAAAAAGCTGGATGTGGTTTCGGTATTCGAAGCGGTTGGTGCCAGAGCCAACAACCAGATCGACGATGCCGAACTGGCCGAAATCGAAGCTAAGGCTATTCCGGGCGCGGGTTCCTGCGGCGGTATGTATACAGCCAATACTATGGCCTCAGCCATTGAAGCGCTGGGTATGAGCTTGCCCAACAGCTCAGCCCAGGCCGCTATTTCAAACGATAAACGTCTGGATTGCGAACGCGCCGGCGCTGCCGTTTTGGAACTGTTGAAAAAAGACATCAAGCCTCGCGACATCATGACCAAAGCGGCATTCGAGAATGCCATTACCGTGGTCATCGCACTCGGCGGCTCGACCAATGCGGTATTGCATATCCTGGCGATGGCGAATGCAACCGGCGTCGATATTACCTTGGACGACTTCACCCGCATCGGCAAGCACGTGCCTATGTTGGCGGACTTAAAGCCCAGCGGCCGTTACCTGATGACCGAATTGATTGAAATCGGCGGCATCCAGCCGCTGATGAAAACGCTGCTGGATAAGGGGTTGCTGCATGGCGACTGCTTAACCGTGACCGGCAAAACGCTGGCCGAAAATCTGGCCGATGTAAAGCCGTATCCTGAAGATCAGGATGTGATTCACTCGCTGGATAAACCGATCAAGAAAGACAGTCATTTGGTTATCTTGTACGGCAATCTGGCTTCCGGCGGTTCGGTCGCCAAAATCACCGGCAAGGAAGGGCTGGTTTTTACCGGTACAGCCAAAGTATTCGAAGCCGAAGAACAAGCGCTGCAAAGTATTTTGAACGGCGATATTGTCAAAGGCGAGGTCATCGTCATCCGTTACGAAGGCCCCAAAGGCGGCCCCGGCATGCGTGAAATGCTGTCTCCTACTTCGGCGGTCATGGGCAAAGGTTTGGGCAAGGAAGTCGCGTTAATTACCGACGGCCGGTTTTCCGGCGGCACCCACGGTTTCGTCGTCGGACACATCACGCCTGAAGCCTATGTCGGCGGCGCATTGGCAATAGTCGAGAATGGCGATACCATCACCATCGACGCGGAAAACAACGAACTGAAACTGCATGTCAACGAACATGAAATCGCTCGTCGCCTCGAAAAGTGGAAACAACCTGCGCCGCGTTATACCCGTGGCGTGTTGGCGAAATATGCCAAGTTGGTGAGTTCTGCTTCGTTAGGTGCTGTAACGGATAATTTGGATTGATAATTTTAAGTCTTCACCACGAAGACACGAAGAACGCGAAGAAAAAATTGGTGGGATGCGTAGTAAGTAATGGCAATTGATCCATGCTTGAGAGGAATTTGATTTTATGTCGTCACTTAATATTGTTTATGTACTCACAAATTCAGCTATGCCTGGCTTGGTGAAGATTGGCTATACAACACAAGATGATGCAAATTCTAGAATTGCTCAGCTCTATGCAACAGGCGTTCCAGTGCCGTTTGAGCTCCAGTATGCCTGCAAGGTTCAAAATGCGGAGGAAGTTGAAAAAGCATTACATGTGGCGTTTTCTCCTCAGAGAATCAATCCTAAACGCGAATTTTTTAAAATTGAACCAGAGCAGGCTATTGCCATATTAAAATTACTGCACACTGAAGACGCTACAGCAGAAATTGAGCAGCAACCCACAACCTTAGATCAAGAGTCAGTTATCGCCGCAGAGCAGTTAAAGTCTAAGCGACCGAACATGAATTTTTTTGAGATGGGAATACCCATTGGTGCAGAGTTACATTCTGTTCATGAACCTTTTATTGTTACAGTTATTGCTGCCAAAAAGATTAGGTTTAACAGTGAGGAAATGTCATTAACAGCAGCTACGCGCCAAGTACTAGGTATAGAGCACAGCGTCCAGCCAAGTCCGCACTGGACATATCAAGGCAAACTTCTGAAAGATATTTACGAGGAAACCTATTCTAATGCAGGGGAAATATAACTTGTAGCTCAGTAGGGTGCGCTGCTCACGCCTGTGCTGGGTTCCCAATCTTTAGTTTGGAAACCAGTACATATCAATGATTTAAGCCTTTAAACTAGGGGTTATAAAATGTATACACTCTATAAAATCAATAGCGATGAGCTAAATGAAAATTTTATCGCTGCCGTAAAAGCGCAATTTCCACATCAAACTATTGAAATTTCCATTTCTGAAATTTCACAAGTTGAACAGGATGAAACGGCTTATTTACTGGGTAATCCTGCGAATAAAGCACGACTTTTGGCAGCAATTGCACAAGCTGAAAGCAATCAGCTCATTGATGTTGATATAGAGAAGTTATGAATATCAGCTTTGAGCCCAGTGCTTTTGATGATTTTAATCAATGGGCAATGGTTGATAAAAAATATTACAAACGCATTATTAGCCTAATTAAAGACATTAGCCGCAATCCTTTTCAAGGATTAGGCAAGCCAGAAGCCTTAAAATATGAATTACAGGGCTACTGGTCACGACGCATTGATGATGAGCATCGTTTGATTTATAAAATTGAAAACGATAGGTTGATTATTATCAGTTGTAAATACCATTACAAAAAATAGCTCATAGGGTATTAGGATATGCTGAGGCACGAAGCGCATCTGGTTCATGTTGTTCAGTGCATCTACACGCTAATCAAATAATCATGGAACCACAAAAATCATTCGTCAGCTGGTTTAGGGATTCATCCCCTTACATTCATGCCCACCGCAACAAAACCTTTGTTATTTTCTTTGGTGGCGAAGCGGTGCTGGCTGATGATTTCGATCATCACGTCCACGATTTTGCCTTACTCAACAGTCTGGGCATACGCCTGGTTTTGGTCCACGGCATACGTCCGCAGATCGACCAGCGACTTGCCAAACTGGACGTTCCCGCCCGCTTTCATAACAACTTGCGTATTACCGACGATGTAGCTTTGCAATGCGTTAAAGAAGCTGCCGGATTGGTTCGCGTGGAAATTGAAGCCCTGTTATCGATGGGGCTGGCTAACTCGCCGATGGCGGGGGCGAAAATCAAGGTGGCCTCGGGCAATTTTGTTGTCGCCAAACCCATCGGCGTGATTGACGGCATTGATTACGGCCATACCGGTGAAGTTCGCCGCATCGACAGCGCGGCCATACATCAGCAACTCGACCAGGACAATGTGGTGCTAATCTCGCCGGTTGGTTATTCGCCGAGCGGGGAAGTCTTCAACTTGTCGGCCGAACAAGTCGCCACGGCGGTTTCGATTGCGCTAAAAGCCGAAAAACTGGTTCTATTAACCGAACAAAGTTGCAGCAATCCCGACAATGGCGAACAGATCCAGCAAATGACCACTGCCGAAGCCGAAGCTTTTTTGCAGCAACATCAGGGCATATCCACCAGCATCAGCTTGCCGCTCAAAGCGGCGATGCAAAGCTGTCAATCCGGCATCGACCGCGTGCATTTGATTGATAGAACCATCGACGGCGCGTTGTTGCTGGAATTATTCAGTCGTGACGGCATCGGCACGCTGATCAGCTCCACGGCTTTTGAAGAATTGCGCCCGGCGACACTGAACGACATCGGCGGCATTCTGGAGTTGATCAAGCCGCTGGAGCAGCAAGGCAAATTGGCCAAGCGCTCCCGAGAAAAAATTGAAATGGAAATCGCCGATTATATCGTTATCGAACGTGACGGCCTGATTATCGGCTGCACCGCATTGCACCCCGATGTGCAAAACCGCTTTGGCGCGATTGCCTGCCTTGCCGTGCATTCCGATTATCAGGGATCGGCCAGGGGTAACCGCATGCTTGAATATGTTTATCGCAGGGCAGGGGAACTCAGGCTTAAAAAATTATTCGTGTTGTCTACGCAAACCATGCACTGGTTTATTGAACGGGGATTTTTATCGTCAAATATTACCGATCTTCCCGATCAGCTCAAGGCGTTATATAACCCGCAAAGAAACTCCAAAGTTCTCTGTAAAGACATTTCATAACAACTTCCCATGATTAATAACACCGCCTGTATATCAATCCTGCAATTATCCGATTTGCATATTCTGGCGGCTCCGGAAGATAAAATGATGGGGATTAATACCGAGCATTATTTCAATGCCTGCCTTGAGCAGGCCTTTGCTGAAAAACATCATTTCGATTTGATTATGCTGACCGGCGACTTGGCTCAGAATCCTTGTCCTGCCAGCTACCGGCGCATCTTAACCAGCCTTGAAGCTCATGAAACGCCATGCATCTGCCTGCCCGGCAATCATGACGATTATGAACTCATGCAACAGGTATTTAATACCGACAGGATTAACTGCCGCAAACAGGTTTTTCTGGGTAATTGGCAGCTGATTAGCCTGAACAGCCAAATACCCGGAGAACCCGGCGGCCGTGTGTCAAAAGAGGAATTGGACTTTCTTGAAAACTGTTTAACTGAGAATCCGGATCGTCACGCGCTTATCGCAGTCCATCATCATTTTCTGGAAACTAAAAGCCCGTGGATGGATACCATGATCATAGAAAACAGTCAGGAATTATTGGCGGTAGTAGACCAATACCCTCAAGTAAAAGTCATAACCACCGGTCATATTCACCAAGTCATGGATATAAAAATAGCGACCTTTCGGGTATTGGGCGCACCTTCTACCTGCTTTCAATTTGCACCCGAAACCCCTGAATTCAGTGTCAGCGATATGGCTCCGGGTTATCGATTAATAGAGCTGTATGCAGATGGCCGGGTCGAATCCAAGGTTATCCGCTTGCCGGAGCCATTGACTGAGTTGCAAGCGAATAAGCATGGATATTGAAAACAGCTTACAAATTAGTAATCTCCAGGATTTCCTGTCCGACGAGTAGACACTGATTCTCCATTTGAGCATAAATAAAGCGCATCCGATAAGTCCCTTTGTAGATGTGGCCATAGACTTCCAGAACGTCAAACTTGCCTTTTCCGGCAGGATTTTTTATCGGTTTAAGCACGGTAACATGCTCATCAATTTCGGTTCTGTCATCTAATCCAAAGTGAAAATCCAGTAGCTTTTTGGCTTGAATGGCGGCCTCTGTCGAACAATGATGCACAGGTTCGGCGGATGCAAATCCCGATGTAACAAGAAATAAGATCAGCGTGACATATTTAATCATTTTCCCTCCGGAAAAAAAGATTGGGCCGGGCATACAAGCCGAGCAGCTGGAAACGCATTTTTATTATATTGCCGGCCTGAAGGCTGCGGCTGCAATGCGCTAACTTAGTAACGCATAGTACTCTTTAAAAAGCTGGGTACGCTCAGCCAAGCCATTCGTTCCGCCATTAACTTTCTTGGTGACGGCTGTTATCACGGCATCCGTTGAGCCACCGTCGCAGACAGTCCATATATTATTGGAATCAAAGAAAAAACCGGCAGAAGCCAGCGGGTAGTGGGTGGCCACTAAGTCAGGACTGGCAACGGTATCTTCATTGACAGCTTTACCAAAATTAGCGTAATTCGACTTACCCGTTAATTGAATATAACCACGCCCCCTGAATGTGTAACCGTCGCCGCTCGCTTCATCGCCATTGCCCATTCTGTCGGCATAGACTCTAGCGCCAATTTTGGCTGGATTTCTTGCATAAGATTCGTTTAACGGCTCAGGAAAGTATTTGGGAAATGTTGCTTTCAAGCCATCGGCTGAATAATTCAAATTTTCATAAATCACCTTAAAGCCGCCACTCTCGTGAGCGCACTGCGCCAGGAAGTGAGCTAATCTTAACGCATTGGTTATAGCGGCTACAGAAGGTATCTGGGCAATAACTTCATCGGGAACATACCCTTTAAGGTTCTCTGGATTAAAGCCTGTTGACGGCACTGGAAACTCCTAAAGTGTCTGGTTAGGGTGGCTGCTTTATTAGTTCTTAATTCCAATGCCTTTATGTAAAAGGTAAAGGCTAAATAAGGTCAGGGTAATAATAAATCCGCCGGTAATGATAAAGGTCATCTGAATATCAACATCCGTCACACCTATCAAGCCATAACGAAAGGCATTGATCATATACAAAATGGGGTTGCCCTTCGAGATAATCTGCCAAAAATCGGGCAGCATGTTGACCGAATAGAAAACGCCGCCCAGATAGCTTAACGGAGTCAGCACAAAGTTGGGGATAATCGAAATGTCGTCAAAACTTTCCGCGAGTATCGCATTGATAAAGCCCGCCAAGGAAAATACAGTGGCTGTCAGCGCGGCGATTGACAGGGTAATGGCGATATTGTTAACCGTAATATCGGTAAACAGCAAAGAGATTAAAGCCACAACAACGCCCACCAGTAATCCGCGGATAATACCGCCGCTGACATAGCCGCCCAGAATTACCCAGTTGGGTATCGGGGCAACCAGTAATTCTTCAATATTGCGCTGGAATTTGGTTGAGTAAAACGAAGATACGACATTGGCGTAGGAATGACTGATAACCGACATTAAAATAATGCCGGGGACGATATAGTCCATGTAACTGGCGCCGCTGATAGTGCCGATGCGGTCGCCAATCAACTTGCCGAAAATCAGGAAATACAGCGCTGTGGTGATAGCCGGAGGCAGCAGTGTTTGCGGCCAGATCCTGATAAACCGGAGTATTTCCTTGGTAACGATGGTTCTAAAGGCAATAGAGTAATTCATGATTTATCACCTGTCGCTTTTGAGCCAGTGGGGTTCGAGTCAATCAAATCCATAAATAACTGTTCCAGCCGGTTAGTCTTGTTTTTCAAACTGGTGACTTCAATATTCTGTGCGGTTAACTGGCTGAATAGTGTGTTAAGGCTGTGCTCTTTAGGGACGGCAACATTAAGCGTCCTGTCAGTCACTCGCTCAATTTGACAGCCTTCAATCACCGGTGCCGCAGCAATGGGGCGAGCCAGATCCAGCACGAAATGTTCGACATGCAGCCTCGCCAGCAAACTTGCCATATCGGAATTTTCGACAATTTTTCCGTGATTAATGATGGCGATATTGCGGCACAGACTTTCCGCCTCTTCCAGATAGTGCGTGGTTAAAATGATAGTCGTGCCTTGCTGATTCACTTCCTGCATCATTTGCCACATGGAACGGCGTATTTCTATATCGACGCCTGCGGTCGGCTCATCAAGAATCAATAACTTGGGCGCATGCACCAGGGCGCGAGCGATCATGACCCGGCGTTTCATGCCGCCTGACAGGCGTCTGGAAACGGTATCGCGCTTGTCCCACAAATCCATTTGCTTAAGGCAGTATTCGGTGCGTTGCAGCGCAAGTTTGCGCGGCGTACCGTAATAACCGGCCTGATTGAGCAAAATACTCTTGACGGTGTCGAACTGATTAAAATTGACTTCCTGCGGAACCAGGCCGATACAGCTTTTGGCTTTTGCCCGCTCACGTCTTAAGTCATGCCCGAAGATACTGACTGAGCCGCTGGATTCATTGACCAGCGAACTGATAATGCCTATTGCCGTTGACTTGCCGGCGCCATTCGGGCCTAGCAAAGCAAAAAAATCACCGGCCTCAACATCGAGATCGATGCCTTTTAAGGCTTCAAAGCCATTATTATAGGTTTTTCTGAGATTACGCAGAGATAATGCATTCATGCTGAAACTAACACTTAACGGAAGCCTTTAAATAAGTTAAATTACGTAAGCTGAATTACGCGCTACATCCAGATAGTTGGATGACTAAAACCGTGTGATTTTATCAGATATTAACGCGCTTCATAGACAAAACTGGATAACTCGTGCTGAAGAAACCTCCCGAAACCGTTGCCGCTGTAGACTTGGGGTCTAACAGCTTTCACATGATTGTGTGCAGTTTAGCTAATGGTAATTTACAAACTCTCGATCGTCTTAAAGAAATGGTAAGGCTTGCGTCCGGTCTGGACAAAAAGAATTACCTCGATAGCAGTACCCAGGAAAGGGCTTTAGAGTGCCTGGAACGGTTTGGTCAAAGAATCCGTAACTTTCCGCCGGAAAGCGTCCGCGTGGTCGGCACCAGCACCTTGCGCCAAGCTAAAAACTCCCAGCAGTTTTTGGACAAGGCCGAAAAAGCCTTAAATCATCCTATCCACATTATTTCCGGTATAGAAGAAGCCCGCTTGATCTACCAGGGCGTTGCGCACAGTCTGGGCAGCAACGCTAACTTGCGCCTGGTTATGGACATAGGCGGCGGCAGCACCGAATACATCATAGGCTCCGGCGACACCCCCAGAGTAAAAGAAAGCACGCCCATGGGCTGCGTGTTGGTAAGTAACACCTTTTTTAAAGATGGCAAGCTATCCAAAGATGCCTTTACTCAGGCAACCCTGTTTGCCGCGCAGCAGCTTGAGCCGATCCAAAAACAATTTCAGCGCAAGAACTGGGACGAAGCCATCGGCGCATCGGGCAGTTTAAAGGCCATCGATAAAGTCCTTGAAGCCAAAAACTGGAGCAATAACGGCATAACAATGGAAGGTCTGGAGCATTTGGTTGCCCATCTCACTCAGTGCAACCATGTCAACGAGCTTAATTTGCCCGAACTCGATCCTGAACGCCTTCCGGTATTTCCAGGCGGTGTCGCCATCGTCTACGCCACTTTCAAAAGCTTGGGCATCGAGCAAATGACCGTTTCCGATGGCGCGCTGAGGGAAGGGCTCATTCAGGACTTGCTGGGGCGACTCTATGATCATGATATTCGCTCGGCAACCGTGCAGGCCTTGGCTGATCGTTACCATATCGATAAAGGACACGCCGCTCGCGTTAAACAGACGATCGGCTATATCCTGGATCAATTGGGCGAGGATTTTTGCGGGCCTAACCACGAAGACGTTGTGCAGTTTTTAAACTGGGCGGCAGACCTGCATGAGATCGGTCAGGACATCGCCCACAGTCAGTACCATAAACACAGCGCGTATATCATTGAGAATGGCGACTTCGCCGGTTTTTCCAGGCAGGACCAGATTTTATTATCAACCATTGTAAAGTCTCATCGACGTAAATTTTCCCGCTCCCTTTTCAATGAATTACCCTCTCCCTGGAATATTGACGCGCCCACTCTAACCCTTATTTTGCGGCTGTCGGTATTGTTGCACCGCAATCGCCAGGAACATGACAAATCCGATTTCAAAATATCGCTAACAAAATCCAAAATCCGCCTGCAGTTTCCAGACGATTGGTTGGCTCAGGCGCCGCTGACCCATGCCGATTTAATTCAGGAAGCCGGTTATTTAAAATCGGCAGGATTCAAATTGGAATTTTCTTAATAGCCGACTCATGAAAATCTTATTACGCATTTTGTTATATTGTTTTAGTGCTCTAATAATTTTATGCGCGATGCTGGTTTTTTTCGGCGTTGGCGACAAACCAGAGCTTGCTGTGGGATGGTCGCCTACCCGTGACGACTTGGTCAGGGCAAAAAAAATCCTGCATGAAGGTTCTAAAACCAAACCTGATGAGATCGGCATCATTGAATTAACCGAAGCCGATCTCAATCTTGCCGGCAATTATTTGTTAAACCGCTATAGAAAAAGCGCCGCTGATTTGGATTTTAAAAACGATGAGCTGAGATTTAAAGTCACCATGACGTTGCCCGAAAACAGCCTGGGCAAGTATTTAAACATCAGCTTTAGATTAGGCAACGTTACAGGCAATGATCTTCCGGTAATAACCAAATTCAAAGCCGGAAAGCTGTTGTTACCGGCAAAATTGGCCGCCTTTGTTATCGACGCCATTATTCAACATTCATCATTGAATGAATATTTCATTCTGGCAACCCGGCCTCTCAAGGCGGTTAAAATTGATGCGGAAAAACTCACCATCACCTACTATCCCAACAAGGATACCTTGATTCAGGCGCGAAACTTCCTGACTCACACCGGCGACAATTCTACGTTGAATATTTACCAGCAAAAACTGGCCGACATCGTTGCCAAACATAATCCTGAATGGCGTTTATCGCTGGCGGACTTGTTGCGTCCACTGTTTGAACTGGCTTACCAGCGCTCCACACTGGAAACTGCCATAGATGAGAACCGGGTGGTTATTTCCGCGATCAACGACTATGTCAATAAACAGGAGACCAAAAAACTCCTGTCTACGCCTGAATCTACGCCCGTAACCGGACAGCAATACGCTGCTTTTTTATACAAGCGCATCGATCTGGCCCAACATTTCATAGGTTCAGCAGCGCTTACCGCATCGGTAAACAAGCAAGCGGCCCAGATTGCCGGTGAAGAAAAGGAATTAAGCGATGCACACGGCGGTAGCGGATTCAGTTTTATTGACTTGGCTGCCGACAAAGCCGGTACACGCTTTGGTGAAATGGCAACCTCATCACCGGAAAACGCACGAAAAATGCAAAAAGCCATGTCCGGAATAAAAGATTACAGCGATTTTATGCCGGATCCCAGGGACCTTCCCGAGCACATGAATGAGGTCGACTTTAAACAGCGCTTTGAATCCGTAAACAGCCCGGTTTACCAGGAAATTTCAAAGCAGATTGATGCCCGTATTTCAGCAACGCCGATTTATAACGCAGAGTAAGTAACTTCTCATTAATCTACAAAAATCGGTTATAAAAACTTAAAAGATTATCACCGCGAAGACACGAAGGACACGAAGTTATATTCTTCGTGTCTTCGCGGTGAATAAAACATTATAGGGACGACTGGTTTGCGGCCGTCCCCCAAATCAACTTCAATTAAAAGTAGAATCGGGTGTGGCAGGTAAAACAGGCATTTTCTGTTTAGGGAATTCGCCGGTCAAACCATTTAAAAAGGCCACAATATCCGCAACTTCTTCTTTAGTTAAATCCTTGCCCAATTGCAGTTTTGCCATCAACGTTACCGCGCTATCCAGCGTTTTAACCGAACCGTTGTGGAAATAAGGCGCAGTCAAAGCGATGTTGCGTAAAGTCGGCACTTTAAATAAATGCTCATCGGTTGGACTTTTGCTAACTTCCGCTAAACCTTTATCCTTGCTGAAATGATGTTGTGCTTCCCAATAGCCGTTGGGGATGACAGGAAACTTCTGGAACATGCCCGGACCGTTAAACGCCGGTCCGCTATGGCAAGTGGTACAACCCAGTTCCGCAACTTTTTCCATGCCGCGAACCTGTTGTGCCGATAAAGCCGACTTATCGCCGGAAACATACTTGTCATAAGGACTGTTAGGCGTAATCAAGGTTCTTTCATAAGCCGCAATCGCTTTAGTTACAGCATCTTTAGTAATGGTATCCGTACCAAAAGCCTGCTCAAAAGGCAGCTTATAACCTTCAATCGACTTCAAGCGCGCGACAACCTCATCCCAGTTTTTCATGCCCATTTCAATAGGATTGGTCACGGGACCCGCGGCCTGCGCTTCCAGGCTTGCCGCTCTGCCATCCCAAAACTGGACGGTATTAAACGCAGCATTCCAAACTGTCGGCGCACTACGTCCGCCTGTTTGACCGTTAACGCCCATAGAATTCGGCCTGTTATCTTCACCGCCCAGCATGGTGTTATGGCAGGAAGAGCAAGAAACCGTGCCTGTAGAAGACAGGCGCGGGTCGTGATACAGCATTTGACCCAACTCAACCTTAGCAGGCGTTGTAGCATTATCGGCCGGTGCCGGTGCTTCTGTGGGCAAAGTCTCCCAAGCCGAAGCCACCGAAACCGAACTTGCCAACGCCAACGCTGTAACCAGCGAACGAATTTTAAACATACTATCCTCCAAAATATTTTTTAATATTATTAATGTGTGGGGAACCTACACGCCCAGTAACCTTACTGCACACCCGGTGGGATTGTAAGATATGAAGCGGACAAGGTACAACCAAATTTCCCTTGCCGTCTTTAAACTGCTCAAAGTAGCGATGAGATTAACGGTATGACGATGAAAAAATCGATTTCGCGCGGCACTATCGCAACTATTCGGCAATGAAAAATAGAACGCGGATGACAGGGATTCGACTGATAAAGGCGGATGAAATGGAGTTTATTCATTAGACGGAGGTGGGGGACACGCTTTCCACAACTGAGCTACATCGACCCCAGTCGGTTCATCCCCATGGGTATGGGGAACACTCTTCCTCCAAGCCTCGAAGGATATACGGTTTCGGTTCATCCCCACGGGTGTGGAGAACACGTTTGCCCGGCCATCATGTTGATCCAGTCGGCCGGTTCATCCCCACGGGTGTGGGGAACACAGGTACAGATAATGGATAAAATACCCGAACAACGGTTCATCCCCACGGGTGTGGGGAACACGCCTTCTTTGGCGATTATTTCGGCGATCATTTCGGTTCATCCCCACGGGTGTGGGGAACACAAACGGTATCAATCATAAACGCCAATCAGATGCGGTTCATCCCCACGGGTGTGGGGAACACTGACGATGTGCCGCTCAGGTAGGTAGAGCTTACGGTTCATCCCCACGGGTGTGGGGAACACTTCTCCGCCTTGTTCAGCTTCCAATCAAATGCCGGTTCATCCCCACGGGTGTGGGGAACACGATGGACTTGTCCGCGTTAAAGCCCCCTATACCGGTTCATCCCCACGGGTGTGGGGAACACGTTTGGTGACCCCGGACAGGAATCGAACCGTTCGGTTCATCCCCACGGGTGTGGGGAACACTCGTTCTGGCACAGGTCACGGATGACCAGACGCGGTTCATCCCCACGGGTGTGGGGAACACTCCTGTTGGTGTTTTTTGCCCGGACGTTTGTGCGGTTCATCCCCACGGGTGTGGGGAACACTCAATGGTCGTTCTGCTCATCAGCATTTTTACCGGTTCATCCCCACGGGTGTGGGGAACACCTCATCAGCCGTCGGCTGGCTAGAAGCTCAAGCGGTTCATCCCCACGGGTGTGGGGAACACCCATATATAATTTAGGAGCGTTAGCAATCAACCGGTTCATCCCCACGGGTGTGGGGAACACCAAACATAACCGTCTGGAAACCACTTGGGTTTCGGTTCATCCCCACGGGTGTGGGGAACACTCGACAACACCAGTCATTGATCTATCGTGAATCGGTTCATCCCCACGGGTGTGGGGAACACTAGTAAATCGCCCAGCTCATTTCATCCAATTTCGGTTCATCCCCACGGGTGTGGGGAACACTGCAGCGAAATAACACCAGAGCATGATGAAGGCGGTTCATCCCCACGGGTGTGGGGAACACTAGTAAATCGCCCAGCTCATTTCATCCAATTTCGGTTCATCCCCACGGGTGTGGGGAACACTCAAGCTGTCCCTCGGCGGCGATATACGGAGACGGTTCATCCCCACGGGTGTGGGGAACACTAGCCGAAGCCGAGTCGATAACTCAGCGTCAGCGGTTCATCCCCACGGGTGTGGGGAACACGTCGGCCGCTGATAAACCACTGATCATATTTTTGGTTCATCCCCACGGGTGTGGGGAACACAAACCGGCGGCGCTGTTACGGTTTCGGATATTCGGTTCATCCCCACGGGTGTGGGGAACACCTCTTGTCAGATAGATCAGGTTAACGCGGGAGCGGTTCATCCCCACGGGTGTGGGGAACACGGTGTTGCAGCTGGCAACGCTACCCTAGCCGACGGTTCATCCCCACGGGTGTGGGGAACACAAAACCACCGATTCGTTAGCGCTGTCGTTCAACGGTTCATCCCCACGGGTGTGGGGAACACTTTCGGATTTGACGTACGTTTAACGATGATGCCGGTTCATCCCCACGGGTGTGGGGAACACACGCCGATCTATCGGCCAGTAGCATCGGCAGGCGGTTCATCCCCACGGGTGTGGGGAACACCGGTGCGTTAGTTGTTATGGCTATCGATATGGCGGTTCATCCCCACGGGTGTGGGGAACACATCATGGTGACAAGCTCAAAATACTGATTGTGCGGTTCATCCCCACGGGTGTGGGGAACACTGCAATTCGGATAGTTTGACCGGTGGTAATTTCGGTTCATCCCCACGGGTGTGGGGAACACTTACTGATCGATTTCGAAACGCCATCGACGGCCGGTTCATCCCCACGGGTGTGGGGAACACTTATGCGCACCAGCTAATTGCAGCACCTTGGCCGGTTCATCCCCACGGGTGTGGGGAACACCGCTATGCAAGTCCGAGATGCCCTGATCAATACGGTTCATCCCCACGGGTGTGGGGAACACGTCGTTTAAAGCATCAATTTCTTTTGTGATCGCGGTTCATCCCCACGGGTGTGGGGAACACATCGGCTATCGATGTCGCACCGGTTGATATGCCGGTTCATCCCCACGGGTGTGGGGAACACAACTCATACGTCACCCTGGCATTGTGCAGCTGCGGTTCATCCCCACGGGTGTGGGGAACACCTGAACTGCGACCGGCGTACACACTACGCAAGCGGTTCATCCCCACGGGTGTGGGGAACACCTCTTAGCAATTCCGCTGCTTCAGCGCCATCCCGGTTCATCCCCACGGGTGTGGGGAACACGCCTGTCCCTGGCTGTAATGCTCCGTGATGTACGGTTCATCCCCACGGGTGTGGGGAACACATAAGATTTTCTTGGCTCATGCTAGAAAAATACGGTTCATCCCCACGGGTGTGGGGAACACATCCTATCCCTATCTACAGGGCATAACCAGGGCGGTTCATCCCCACGGGTGTGGGGAACACCGAAGGGACCTATAAAGTCCCGGATAGTAAGGCGGTTCATCCCCACGGGTGTGGGGAGCACTTAGGATAGCTGTACGTAAAAACCTACACTATCGGTTCATCCCCACGGGTGTGGGGAACACACAAGGCTTTGCCAGTACAGTCCAGCGACCAACGGTTCATCCCCACGGGTGTGGGGAACACCATCCAGTGCGGCAAGTTCGGCGTCACTTGGTCGGTTCATCCCCACGGGTGTGGGGAACACCCACGGCGTTATCTGCAACCGATTTCGGCACACGGTTCATCCCCACGGGTGTGGGGAACACTAGAAGGTAATGGTTTAAGTGTTACTTGCCGGCGGTTCATCCCCACGGGTGTGGGGAACACTGCAATTTGAATAGTTTGACCGGTGGTAATTTCGGTTCATCCCCACGGGTGTGGGGAACACGGCCGGACCGTCATAAGGAGACAAGCACCACGCGGTTCATCCCCACGGGTGTGGGGAACACACTGATCATAACATATTGTTAATCAACCGAAATAACCACTCCGATTTTTCCACCGAAAAAACAGCCGTTTTTTACCATTAAATTGTTAAAGAGCATCGTTATCTTTTTGGTCTTCAAGCGGATAAAAAGAAACCAGTTTGAGTCCGTCAAACTCGATCGGCAGACGACGATTCTTCCCCAAAGTAACAAAATCAAAACCCGATTCGGTATTGGTGCTCCAGGTCATAATCGCATTGCCTTCTTCAATACCGTCTACAATTTGCGCCCAGATCATCTCCCTGACTTTAGCCGATAAATCGCCGACATAAACGCCCGCCCGAATCTCGATCAGCCAAACGGCTAATCGCCCTCTTAATCGGTGCGGGACGTTTTCAACTACGATGACCAACATCGCCGATACTCTCAGGGTTAGGAATGGCTGGAGCGATATTCTCTTCAGCAGGTTGGGGCAGTTCAAGTTCACCGGCGGCCAGCACTTCTTCTATGGTGGGAATGATTTTTCTGAGGATTTTGCTTTGCCGGAAAATATCGCGACACATCAAGCGTACTTCCCGCTCCGGGTTGTGATAATTTTTGGCCGCGATTTTAAAAGCATGGGGAATAATGTCGTCAAATTTGAATAAATCGGCGATGTCATAGACGAACGACAAGGGTTTGCCGGTATGAATAAAGCCGATGGCGGGCGCGTAGCCTGCCGCCAGCACCGCCGCTTCGCTGATGCCGTACAAACAGGCCGTTGCCGAACTGATGCAACGGTTCGGCATATCGCCGTTATCCCAGTCGGTCTGGTCGTATCTGCGGCCTTTCCATTCCACCCCGGCCTGTTTGGCTAATAACTGGTAGATTTTTTTAACGCGAGCGCCTTCTATGCCGCGCAGTTGTTCGACGCTACGCCGCTCCGGCGGCTTTTCGCCAAAACGGATCTCGTACATTTTACGGACCACTTTTAACCGCGCCACATCGTCCAAGGCCAATTTGGCCTGATACAGCAAGCGATCCGAACGCGCACCGCCCGGTTGGCCGGACGCATAAAGCCGAACCCCGGCCTCGCCGACCCAAACCAATAAGGTTCCGGCTCTGGCGGCCAAAGTGACGGCCTGATGAGAAACCCGCGTCCCCGGTTCGAGCATGATGCAGGCGATACTGCCGACCGGGATATGAGTTCTGATGCCGGTTTCGTCGATGACTACGAAAGCGCCGTCTTTAACGTCGACTTGGCCTTTTTCGATAAAAGCCATGGAGACACGTTCTTTCATGGTGATGGGTTTTAGGGGTGGCAGCATGATTTTAATCCAAGGGTTTGCTCGTTCCCAAGCTCCAGCTTGGGAACGAAGTCGGCGAAGCTCTCGGCAACCGCTCCCTGCGTCGCCTAAAGCGCCTACTGTTGGTGCTCTACCTCCTGCATCCATGCAGTCCAGCTTCGCGTGAGTTTCACCGCCATTAAGTTAAGAGACCAGTCCCTTCTCCACTGGGAGAAGGTTAGGATGAGGGGGATCCAATAAAGCATTTTTCTATATTTTAATTCTCCTCACCCCGACCCTCTCGGCAATTGCTCCTGCATTGCTCTACTACCTACATCCATGTAGGCATCCAACAGGAGAGGGAGATTTTCTCCTTAGCATAATGGCTGTGTAGCTGGAGCTTGGAAACAAGCGGAATGAACAGACCGAGCCTCAAACACGTAAAATACGCTGCATGAGTAAACTTTCCATGTCGCGCCGTCCATCAAGTATTGCATGGACTACAATTTTATCGGCAAATGTTTCATAAATAATCCGATAAGGCTTTTCAATCACCCGCCGATACTGCCGAATCCCCAAAGACAATAACTCTTTGGGGATGCTGCCTTTATCGGGAAACTCAGCTAAATTATTTACCGCTGCCTCCAAACCATCAATGATCTTACCCGCAACGCGATCGCTGACTTCCACAAGGTAATAATCATTAATATCCAGCAAATTAGCCAGCGCCGGTTCCGATAGAACAACCTCCAGCGTCATGTCAACCCGCGCCGCGCCCGCAATTGGCTAAAAGCATCGGCACTGGAGACGGTTTTTCCTAAACCGACCGCTTGCTGGCTTTGCGCCAACATTTTCAGCAATGCCAAGGTTTCCTGCATGCGCTCATACTCGGCAACGGACTGAACCACTATAGTGGCTTCGCCGTTTTGAGTAATAATCATCGCTTCGCCGGACTCTTTTAATTCCAAAGCAACCTGCGCGGCATTAGCCTTGAGATAGCTAATCGGTTTAATGTTTTTTGATAAATTCATACTGTTCTCACGTATTTTACAAAGACCTAAATATAAACCAAATTCGGTTTATTTTAAATCCTTGCTAAGGAAAGCAGGCATTCCTAGTATGAAAAAGCTCATTGCGTTCGCTTGAGAACGTGCGTAAATAAGGCTGCTGGGAACGCCGAGCCCCAGCTCGGCAATGCCGATAACTGTGGCTGCTCGCCAAGCTAGGGCTTGGCGTTCCCATCTGACCATTTAAATCCTTGCTAAAGAAAGCAGGCCGCAACCGAAGGCTTTGGCGGGGCCTATGCCTTTATAAAGCGCTTCTCGAATAAATAACTCCGGTTCAGTGACCTCTAAAACACCTTGAAAATCCAGGGTGCTGATTTTGATGCCGCGTTTTTTAAAATGATGCTGTTGGTAACCGTCGGCGATGACGGAAAGCAACTTAAAGCCATTGTTTTCAGCTTTTTTCTCCAACCATGTTTCGCCCGCCAGCTGTTCTAACTCAGCCTGGGAATACTGCCCCGCTTCATCCAATAGCGTCTTTTTCAGCTGCATGACCACATCATGACGAATCCTTTTCATAGGGACTGTTTCCTTGTCCCTTAAGCCTTTTTTTTGCCGGTCAGTCCGCAACAGTTCTTGTTCTTCTGTCGTTCGCGCCTTGGTAATCTGTGCTACCGGATTCGCTCGTAAAGTGAAGCGCAGTTTGTCGCCCGCTTTGAGCTGCGGGTTAAATTCCTTGGATTCAACCGCCAAAATACCAGCCAATGGGTTTGGTTCGGTTGGCGACTGCACATAAAAGACCGGAAATCCTTTGTTCTCATCCTTGCGAAATAAAAAGTCGCGCGGAGCATTTTCTGGTAGCTCAGGAAAAATCCGCCATAACAAGCGGTGAAGCTCGTAATGATCGGCTTTTAATATTTTCGCCAGTTGATCGGGGTGTTCAGCCAACACATTAACGCGACTCAGATACATGACTTTCTCCTGTTGCTAACAATACATATTCATCGCGTGAGCAAAATTGCCAATGCTTGCGGTTTAATGGCTGATCGTAACGCGGCACACGATAGCTGTAGTTTTCAATGCCGCTACGGGGGCTTTTCTCCCAATAATAGGTGATATTTTCCAAACCCAAATAGCGTTTCTTTTCGGCTTCAAACGGTGGCGGATATTGCTCTAAAGCCGATATAAACGAATCGGCTGCAATAATTTTAGGGTTAACCGGCAGGCTTAACGGGCAAGACTTACGCCCTAAATAGAGGTGAAAGTTTGGCTGTTGCAACGCTTGCTTCAACTGTTCTAGGCTGTAACCGGCTTGTTCATTTAACCAAACGACGGCTAAAGCCAAGGCATCTTGGCGATATTCACGACTGGATAAGACTGTGCCTAATTTCCCGGAACGCAATTCATCACGGCGGGTATAACGGTGCTTGTTTTTTTTGTCCTCGGAAGGGATTTGTACAGTGTGATAATCCTTAAGCACTAAGCCGCTGTGCATCACTTTAAAGCCCATAGCCACCGAATCCGACAAGCATTTTAAAGCTTGTTCTTGTTCGCGCTTAATGCCCAATGCCGCCGCTAATAAGCCCAATATTGCCGAACGTGACGTATGCGTCGCACTGTGCCGCGACTCGCCTACCGCTTGCTCGCCCCATGAGGCTAATACGCCGTACAGTTGGAAGCTCAAGTATTGCTGCATGGCTCACCTGCTGTCAAAAAACCGATAATTTCACTTAAGCTACCTTCGCTTTTTTCCGTCGTAACCAGGCAGAATTTCCTGTCATCGGCACACACACCGTAAACATTATCGAAATGCTCATACTGTTTGTTTAAGCTTTTAATCGCTTCGTCCAATATGTCGTTACCCTGCACCGGCTTTAAAAAGGCAACCGATAATGAACGCGGCTGTTGCGGCCCTTTTTCTGCCAACAAATAAGACGTGTAAGCCCTGGAAGCGAAACTGTTTTGTTTACCGGTGGGCGATACTTTAGTCATGGACTCGATGAAGGCGGTTAACGTTTTACTGACCAATTCGCTGTCATGTTGGAGGTTCTCGCACAGCAAGGTTTTGTTGATGCACACATATAAATAAAACACGCCCGAAGCAAAGCCTGTTTCGCCGATATGCGCCGCACCGGCATCTTCATCGTGTTTATTCAGGTCATCAACAGCGGTGAAATAATCGTCATCGACTTTGACCGCATGTACGGTGATAGCGTGTGCGACTTGGGCTGCGGCTTCTACGTTATAGGCCGGACTTGACGCCAACATTCTGCCGAACAGGGCTATGTCGACGGCTTTAGGTTTTTGCCGTAATAACGTTAATTCGGCCTCTTCGGGCACTCGTTTTTCTGTCGCTAATTTTGTCACTAAAGCATCAATCAGTCGTTGTTCTTCAGGTGCGATATGCGCCAGTTGTTCAATTTCTAACGGTTCGCCGCCCTCTTTATCTTTTTTGGTTTTTACTTTGCCAAAACAAGCCGCCATCAGTGCAGCCCATTCAAATGCATGTTTTTCTTCTACGCCTTGAGCTATTAAAGCGTTTTTAATTTCAATGCCGATACGTTTGGTGCGTATGCCCTTATGCTCGCCCAACGCGCTTTCAAACAGTTCCGAAGTTCGCCACGCTCTTTTTAAGCTCTGCGACGAAATACGCAAGCGTGTCGCGCCACCCATAATCGCAGTTTTAGGCCTACCTAAATCATCGCGGTTAAGATTAGACGGCGGGTAAGAAACTAAAGCATGTAATTGGATAAATTGTGTCATGGTGTATTTTCCTTATGTTTATTTGGAATAGGTTAAAACTTCACTGAAATATGCTTTTGCCCAGGCAAATTTAAAACGTTGTTCCGGGCGCTCAGACAATTGATTTTTGTCGCGCTGTTCTGTCGACCACTGCAATATGCCATCGGCCAAAGACAGGATATTAGCGCTACGGTTTAGTTGCATGATGGCGCGGCGCAGGTTTTCATAGAGTTCGTCTAGGTCATGACTGGCGAGTAATTGTTGAAAGCGCAGCTCGCTGAAAACCGCTTTACCGCTATGCTCTTTTTGTTGGCCTAATTGTTTGGGAAAGCTGTAGTCACTGTCGGTTTTAACGTGAGCTATCAATCCTGCAACGCTGGCTAATGCTAACGCGTCAGTGATATTGGGCAATTTTTGTTGTAGCTCATAAAAATAAGGCTGCAACAAAATGTCTTCGGGTTTTTCGCAACGACGCAACTTTGCCCGTTCGCCGAGATTGACGTTTAATTTATCCCACCATTCTCTTATGGCCCGTTGTTCCGGCTCTCGCCACAGTATGCTGTAGTAAACTTTTTCGGTTTTCTCTTCTTTATTTTCATCACTCATGCTTATGCTCCTGTTTTAAGCGACTAATGCTTTGATGTTTTTACCGGCGTTTAGCCATATTTCCAGCTGGCGACGCGCAACGACGACCCGTTTCATATCGCCGTCTTCGTTATTGCTGGATAACGCCCAATGGTCGAATAGCGTCAAAGCTTGAGTTCGCAGGAGTCTTTTCCACTCATCAAAAAGCGCGTTGACTTGTTTTTCGTCTTCGCCGCAGTTAATCAGTTTTTCCAATAAACGATAAAACTCTGTCTCGGTAAGTTGCCAAAACTGGGCATCGGTAAATGAAATTTCGCCTTTCGCTTCTTTGGGTTTTGAAAACCAAGCCTGTTTTAAGGTGGAACGGACATCTAAAGCCACTTCGGTCGCGGCATCGAGCATTTGACTAATAAATCCCTGCATACTAATTCGACTTTGTTGCGGAATAGGAAATACCGGCATCGTGGTTTCATACCAACAGCGGGCTTTCATATTGTCCATATCGTAGCCGAATAGCCATAAACGCGGTTGATAGTCGCCTGAAATGAGTTCCAGACGACTATCTAAATAAACCTGCACCACTTTAGCAGCCTGCTTATGGTTTTTTTCATCTTTTAAAACCAGTCCTAGCCAATGGCGATAACTGAAACCGCCCACTTGAGCTTTGACCGAATAGGCTTCTTTTTGGGGATCTCTGACATAAGGCGTCAAAGGATGCAGCCAAGTACTGCTGTAATTGACGCCTAGATTTTTAGTCCGATACCGGAAAATTAATCGTTCAGTGGCTTCATGGCTAATGTCACAGGTTCCCGCTTCAGTCGCCTTAAAATCCAATCGAATCCGGCGCGGCATTCCCCAATACATTTGATACGGATGCCCTTGTTCCGGCTGGGTAATGAAATCCTTTTTACCCGCTTCGCTGGTGCGTGTTGGCGCTAACCAAGGAAAAATATGATGCAGGTCTTTTAACTCCGTGTTTCCGCTTAAAGCCGATACTTCTTTTTGGGTGAAAATATTAAGCCATAACTTTTGCCATAAACTTGCGGCTTGTTTAGTTTCGTCCGGCAATACCAAGGTAGTTAAGGGCCCGCCGCCGCGTAGACTGGTTCGATGACCTGAACCGCCTGACGGGGCATTGATTTGCAAAGTAAACAAAGCAATGCTTGCCCAATAGGGTGAAATATTTTCAGTTGTGCCTTCTTTAACAAAAAAGGTTCCGCCGCCGGAGGTATCAATCAACAAGGAGGCAATATCAACATCTTGCCTGTCGCTCAACAGCTCATAATCCTGCATGAAAGCAGGTTTATCGGTATCTATCGAAAACGCCTCCGTTACTGTTAAAAAGGCATTTTTTAATGTGTTCGCATCCGGCGGTGTAAGCCAGTATTTCTCCCATTCCGTCTCGTTTTTCGGCGCGAAAGAGGTTTGCACCAGACCGATCAACAGCTGATAAAGTGCGCCTTTAAAATCCGCCCTTGGTGAAATCACATCGACAATCGGATTACCATCGCCCTCGGTAATTCGCCATAAGCCCTTTAGTTTTTCCTGTTCGCCATTAAGGCGAATTACGCTTAACCATTCATCTTCCAGTAAATGCATGCTGCATTTTCTCCTTATTGAGTAAATTTTAAATTGTTCTCAAAAAATCAACGAAAATAACCCTCGCTAAAATTTAATTAAAGCCAACAAAGCTACGACCAACCCTAGAGCTATCAAACCTTTAGGCGTTATTTGATTTAACGTTGCTATAAATCTTACAATTTCGTTTTCGTTTAACATGCTTTTCCTGATCGGGTTAATACAAAAATTCATAATAACGCGACAACTATAGATCGTCAATAAATATAAGAAGCTCTTATGTATGAATTTATTTTTGTAATTCTGAATTTTAGAAAAGCTGATTAAGTTCCATGTACAATAAACATTTCCCCACGTCCGTGGGGATGAACCGCTCTTTTGTAGTTTTGAGAGCTAATTAATCCAGCGTTCCCCACACCCGTGGGGATTTTAAAAAACTATTCGCCATTAAGGCGAAATTATGTATCCAGCGTATGCGCTCGACCAAGGCCAATCATGCGCCTCCGCACAGAGTCCGGCTTTTACCGGGTTGTTGTGAATATAATTGACTGTAGTGTGAAAGTGCTTTTCATCACGAATATAGCGATCCCAATACTCACGCATCCAAAACTGATTTTTAGTCGCTCCAGTAGCTCTGGGAACGGGAACGCCGAGCCCCAGCTCGGCATTATGCGAAATAGCCCAACTCCCGGTAAAAGACTTCCACGACTGTAAAATATTCGGCAAACTAATCGTAGGTTCAATCAACACATGAACATGATTGGGCATAACGCACCAAGCGATCAAACGATAACGTTCACCATCAAATATTTGCAAGGTTTGCTGCATCACTTCCGCCATGCGTGGATGACCCAAGGCGCAGCAGCCTAAACCCGCATCCAACCATTGTTCTATTTTTTTGCGGCGCTCACGTTCACGTATGGAAACGGGGATTTGCGTAAGCTCTTGCTCCACTTGTTTCAGCACTGTTTGCGGCAGGCAATCGGCAAGACGAAAGGTTATGAATTGCAGAGTCCCCGGCGCATCTAAATGCGGCAAATAGCCACGGCTATACCAGCCCTTGGGAGCGCCGAGCCCCGGCTCGGCTTTTCCATTTTTAGGTGTTCGGCTGTTTGCCGCGCCAAGCTGGGGCTTGGCGTTCCCAGGACTCATCATGCTACACGGAGAAACGTATCAATAAATTTAAGCATTTTTTACTCCAACGAAACTAACAATGCCTGCATCATACATTTTTAAACCTTGTTATCACCTGCAAACAATTCAATCTCTCCACCCACCAGCAAACCCTGTTGACAGCTGTAGCTCACATTAACCGTTTTGCCATTGTTATCAACTGCCTGCCCTTGCCATTCAGTATCCGATAACGGACTCAATGGCAAAATAAAACTGTAATCGTCAAAGATTTTTTCTTGTTCCCGTAACTGCTTGAGGGCTTGCGCCAAATCTGCCGACAATTCGGGCAACCCTTTAATCCGTTTGGCATTAATGTTGACACTGCTTAAATCCCAGGCAAATCTTTCGGCATTTACCAAGGACGATAATTTACCCTCTTGCCAAACCGCCAAATAAATCGTCACAGAATCTTCCGATAACCGTGTCGGAATACGCGAATCCTCATCCCATGAATTGTCGCTGAGGGTATAACCTTGTTCCAGTTTTAACGCATTCATATTTGCCAGACTGATTTTTGCCCAATGTTCGCCTTCGGCTTCATTGCTGGCTTTTTTAAGCGGTTCGGGTATATCGGTATCGTCTTCCGAATAAACCGTTTCTATCAGCTCCCTGGCATCTTCCGGCATTCGCCATTGTTTCTTTTTATCTAATAACATAGCGGTGCGCCATAATTGTCCGGTGTGCGGATAAACGCCATTGGCTTTGGGAAAAACGGCTTTGTACCAATCCTGAGCAGGGGCGTGTTCAAGCGGCGGCGAATAAATAAACAAGGTCGGCGATGGACGTTGATCTTTTTGTCCTGATTCTTCAATAAAGTTACCGGCGCTATCCCGTACATGTCGATGCAAGCGTCCTGCCCGTTGAATTAATAAATCAATGGGCGCCAAATCGCTAATCATCACGTCAAAATCCAGGTCTAAGGATTGTTCTACGACTTGTGTCGCCATCAACACTTTGCCTTGACGACTATTTGCCGGGGATTTCTTGCCGAACAAGCTCAGGACGTTATCTTCCACTGTTTTCCTATCGTGTAAGGTATAACGGCTGTGGAAAAGTATCAGTTGCTCACTTTCTAACCAATCAACTTTTTGTAATTCGCTGTAAGCTGTCCGGGCATCAAAAACAGTGTTGCGTATCCAGCACACGCATTGGTTATTGGCTACGGCAGTTTTAATGATTTCAATAGCTGCAATGGATTCGTGTACAAACGCCACTTTAACCGCTCGCTTTACTTCCGGGCGGGTATTTAAAACAACTTCAACAGGTTTGGCATCACTGATATGAGTTAATAAGGGATAGTCTGCATAGCCTTGTTTTTGTACGCACGCAGATTTATAACCCGCACCGCGTTGAAAGGCCTTCACAAAATCCTGACGCATTTTAAACGGCAAGGTTGCAGATAATAAAATCGCACTGCCGCCTAAAAATGCATGAAACTCCAACAAGCTTTGCAATAAACGGTTCATATAAGCATCGTAAGCATGAACCTCATCAACAATCAGCACCTTGTTTGCCAGCCCTAAGAGCCGCAATGACTGATGTTTTGCGGGCAAAATACTCAACAAGGCTTGATCTATCGTGCCTATCCCTACATCGGCCAATAAGGCTTTTTTACGATGATCGCTCAGCCAGCGCGAACATTGCACGGAAGCGGTCGCTTCTTTTTGCCCGTACGCTTTATCCTTAGCAGTGTATTCCATAATGGATTGCTGGAATTTTTCGGATAAATGCCTTGCGCCGTGCGCGAGGATTAAAGAAGGTTCTTCTTTATCCGCATAAATTTTTAAATAACAGTCGGCAACCCGTTCATACATGGCGTTAGCCGTTGCCATAGTCGGCAAGCCGATAAATACACCTTGCGCCAACTCTTGACTGATTAAACGGTGGGCAAACATCATTGCCGCTTCGGTTTTTCCTGCGCCGGTCACGTCTTCCAAGATAAGCAACTGCGGTTTTTGCGATAACGGCAAGTTTTCAGCTTGTGCCTGCAAGGGCGTAGGGTTTTCAAGATAGGAGAAAAGATATTGCAAGCTTTGTTTAGTTGCAGGTTGCGCAGGCAATATCCCTGCATTCCGCACCGCTCGACTTGCCGAAGGGAGCGCATATTGCTGCCAATAATCATCAAGTGATAACGATTCATCCGTGCAGAATTTAAAACTTTCCGAATCTGAACCTAACCAATCGCACAAAACGGTAAAACCCGCTAAAAGCCAACTGGCTGAACATTGCTTGTCCAGCCAATCCTCATCCATAGTGAGTTCAATAAGCGCTGGCATGTCAGGTGTAAACAGCGCATTGATTGCGTTAAAAAACTCGGCAGCACCCGCCAAATCGCATGGCTTAAAATAAGTTTTTGCCAAAACACCACTGCTTTTAGGCGGCAAACCATGATGCCCTGTTACTGCTTGCAGCCAGATTTTCAAAACGTTTCGATATAAGCAACTATCTATCATTTCAGTCGGCAGCAACTGACGAATAGCCGTTTGGTCATGCCATAAAAGAAACCCCAAACTGTCATGACGGATGTCGTAATTGGTTTTAGTTATTTCTCCCCACCATGTTTGCCGTAATTCCGGTTTCAATTGCTGAAAACTCTCGGCAAATTTTCCGCAATCATGCAAGGCAAGCAGCGTTTTTATCCAAGGAACAAGCGTTGCTTTTGGTAAATCAAATAATTGTTCAAATCGACTCATTAAAAAAGGGTGCTGTTCCAGCAACACACAACCCACCGCTGCCACATCCAAACAATGATACGGCAACAGGTGATAGTTATTGCCCTGTTCGTCATCCGAACCGGCCTTGCCCCAATATTTGTAATACAACTTTTCCATCATGCTTCCGCCCTAACGCTTGCTTTGATTCCCATTATCCACACTCACAACCTCAATCGGTGATATTGAACTTTATTTTTTATAAATTTTTTGCATGGCTTCTATTTGCTCCCTGACTCCGTCAACCAAAAACCGCGGCGATTTAACTTCCACTTCTGCGCCGTGTTTGAGGATGCCCATGATCAATTCGCGGCTGTCGTTGAACGGGATGCTCAGCTGGTAGTTGCCGCTGTCCAGCCATTGTCCGTGTTGGTTGGGATGCCAGTTTTCGTCGGCGACCCATTGGGCTCTGGCTTTGGTAAATTCCAGTACGGCGATATGCTCTGCGGTACCGCTAAAGATGCCGTAGATACTCTGTTTAAAGTCAATCTTATTTCGTTGATTTTCAACTATCCGACAGCTGCCGGAATTGCATAAAAACGGGTGTTGTCGAATGGCTTGTCGTGTTTCAACATGCCATGGATAGCGTGAAGCAATTTGCGCATGACGGCGCAGAGAGCCTGCATCTTTTCTTTGCCGTTATCCACCACGAGATGCTGGAAATAAGCTCCGACATGTGGAT
>Ga0208886_100030_pt1 | contig 147383 bp, 136 predicted proteins | sample LakWasM105_HOW12_2_FD_183923 | JGI IMG/M metagenome (GOLD analysis project Ga0208886, IMG submission 183923) | Freshwater sediment methanotrophic microbial communities from Lake Washington under simulated oxygen tension - Sediment Metagenome... | ecosystem: Environmental > Aquatic > Freshwater... | reverse complement strand
CTCACACGAAAAACAATTTGCTTTTCGAAAGTAGAGGCCCTGCATGATACGGTTATAGGATTGCTGATTAACAAGGTCGAGTTTGGCTTGGATATTCATGCCTAATTACAGATTTAACCCACTACCACGAAAAGAAGCAACCCCCTTCAAACTTGCAAGCCTAATAATGTTAATAATTATAATTTGGTTATGCACTCTTATCGGGGTGTACGCTTCATTTGATAATTGGGCTGAACGAGGTCAATTTGGTGATCTTTTTGGTTCTATCAACGCATTATTTAGCGGTTTAGCTCTAGCAAGTATTATTTACACAATATATCTTCAAAAACAGGAACTGTCATTACAACGAACAGAACTAACATTACAAAGAAAAGCAACGGAAGCATCACAAGCAGAACTAGCAAACCAAGTTAAAGTACAAAAAGCTGCTCTTATAGTTGCTATCAGCCAAGTCAAAGTAGAAGCAGAAAAAGCTTTCATAGAATATTGGAAAATGGAGGCAGAAATCAGCAGAAGAGAGGAGGAAGAAAAAATTAAACGTGACCCTAATAAAGTAAGCAATAGATGCATATTGGAAATAAAAAATCATGGGGTCAAAATTTCAGACATTGCTGAAAAATTAAATAAAGACCTCGCATAATGTGCGACTTTGCCAATGACAGGTGTCGGGAATCCAATCCGAATGGCTCTTGTATCGAATTCAGCCAGTCAATGTCAGCCCCGTCGAACAACAGCCCCGTAGGCCGGGCAACAGCTTTTCGTTGCCCGGCATAACCAGCTTACCCAGCAGTTATTAAAAAATAAAAGTCTTAATCCCACGAGCCGGTACTGAGGTTTTAGCCTGTAGTCCCTCGCTCTTCAGCAGGAAGTCAATCGCCTGCTCGGTACGGTTCAAGACCAGTACGGCCACAGTCCCATCAACATTCAAAAATGCGCTTGCTTCAAGGCTGTCCAGGGTTTTGGCGCAGGCCACTCGGCGAGCCCCTGATCGGATGAACCGGGAAAAATGACCAATGTAATAATAAGAGCTTTGGTAAAGTATTTCTCCGGCTTGGGTGTCGGCAATAATCGGCGCGCTACATAAGTTGTTCACATGGTTGGGGCCGCCCGTTTCGTCCAGAACCATGTTCCAGTCCACCCATGCCTCGGTCCAGCGGTTAAGATCGTTTATGATCGAGTGGGCATAACGCTCTCCGGTATCCCACGAACCGAGATGCGGCCCGCCTTCCTGACAACCCTCCGTGAAAATAAGGTGCTTGTCGGGATAGGCGTCATGAGTCAGTTGGACATTGTCGAAGTGGTCCCCGCAATACCAATGGAAACCGACGCCCCAGACATAGTGAGCGGCCTTCGGATCGTCCAGCACGGCCTTGGCACGCTCAAATAGCCGGTCGCGATTGTGATCCCAGACAATCACTTTCACATTGCCAAGCCCGGCATCATGAAGGCTTGGGCCAAGATAATTCCTGACAAAATCCCGCTCCTCTTCGCCTGTGTAAATGCATGAATCCCAGGTTTGCGTGGCTTCCGGCTCGTTCTGCACGGTCAGTCCCCAAATCGGTATGCCTTCCTGCCCGTATTCCTGAATATAACGAACATAGTAATCCGCCCAGGCTTGGCGGTATTCCGGCTTAAGCTTGCCGCCGTTATTCATCACGCCGTTGGTTTTCATCCAGGCCGGAGGGCTCCAGGGCGAAGCGAAAAGCTTTAACTTGCCGCCGGACAAATCGATGGCCTCGCGAATCATCGGAATCAAGGATTGCCGGTCATGCTCGATGCTGAAATATTTAAGATCGACATCGCCGTCCACTTCCGTATAGGCGTAATTTCCCAGCGAGAAATCGCAGCTATTGATGTGGGTTCGGCATAAAGTATAGGCATTGCCGGTGTCTGGAGAGAAATAGGCTTGCAGAATTTCTTGCCGTAAGTGGCTTGGCATTTTGTCTAAGGTTACCGCGGCCGCTTCCGTGAAAGCCCCTCCGAAGCCCTGAATTTCTTGAAACTGAACGGTCGTGTCTATGAACACGGAGGGATCGGAAATGTTCGTGGCAGGTTCGAACTCTATCGGCGCCAGTTCCGACAGTCGATAGGCTGTGTCACGCGTGGTACAAAATTGTTTTACCAGCCGCTGTTTTGTCATTTTGCTAACTCCACTTGTTGCGTGTTACTGAAGACGATAATCGCTAAACCTAGCTATTGAGAATCATCTAATGGATTTTCTCTAAATTAGTCACTGATCATTACGCTGGTTCCCAAGCTGGAGCTTGGGAACTAGCGCTCACTAAAATCCTTAACTTAATGGCAGTGACGCGCTGCATGGGAATGCATTGCTGGACGCGCTACGTCCCGTATACGCAAGACGCTGTTCGTGGCTCGCGGCGCAGCGCGCCTTGACTGCGTTCCCACGCAGCGCGTGGGAACGAGAATCGAGCAACAAAACTACCTTAACACCCCCGCCGGGCTGGAATAACTATCCAACACCTGCACATAATTGGCCCGTTCGTAAGCGCTGGGATCAATCGCATGCTGCTGGCTGACGCTGCCTTTTAGTTGATTGACCGACTCGTATTCATGCTCGGCCAGCCATTGTTCCATTTCAGCCAGGATTTCGCTTAAACGACCTGTGCCGTGCTTTAGCAATACGCTGCAAAGATGCACCACATCGGCTCCGGCCAACAGCGCTTTCAATACATCCGGCGTCTGGTGAAAGCCGCCGGTTACGGCCAACGACAACTTAGTCCGGCCATATAACAACGCCGTCCAGCGTATGCGTAACAAGGCTTCCGCTGAAGATGACAGCTCCAGTTTTGGCACGACTTCCAAGGTTTCCAGGTCAATATCTGGCTGGTAAAAACGGTTGAATAACGCGATGCCGTCGGCTCCGGCGGCTTCCAGGCGTTTGGCAAAATGAATCGGCGAACTGAACTGTGAAGAAAGCTTCATGACGATCGGCACACTGACCTGCCCTTTCAATTCCTGCAATATGTCCAGATAGCGTTGTTCGACCGCGTCGCCGCTTTCATCGCTATTGGCCGCCAGATGATAGATATTCAGCTCCAGCGCGTCGGCACCCGCCTGTTGCAATTGCTTGCCGTACTCAACCCAGCCGCTTAAGGAAGTGCCGTTCAAACTGGCAATAACCGGAATCGCCAGAGCGGACTTGAGTGTTTGCAAATGCTCCAGATACTGCTCCTGATAGGTTTGGATGTTATCCGGCATCGGATGAAACGAATCCGACTCATTATGGCCTATCGATTGGTTATAAAAAAACCGCTCCATTTGATGTTCCTCGGCTTCGATTTTTTCTTCGAACAGCGAATACATCACCAATGCCGATGCGCCTGCGTCTTCCAGTCTGCGCGCGCTGTCCGTATCCCTGCTCAACGGCGACGCCGACGGCACCAAGGGGTTAGCCAATTTCAAGCCTAGGTATTCAGTCGTTAAATCAACCATTGTCGGTCTCCTTGGCAGTTTCGCTTTTGAGTTGAGCTTTCACCGCTGAAACACTGGTCGATTCGTTCCAGGCCAGCTCAGACAGTTGTTTGTAATAATGGTAACGGTTTTTAACATCCTGCTGCGCCTGTTCCAGGAAGCGCTCTGCGTCTTCAGGATGGGTTTGCCACAACATGCTGAAACGGGTTTCGGTTTTGACGAAATCGCGGTAAGGAATGGACGGTTCCGCAGAATCCAGGTGCATCGGGTTCTTGCCCTGTTTGATTTTGCCGGGATCGAATCGGAACAACGGCCAATGCCCGCTTTTCACCGCCAGGTTTTGCTGCCGATGATTGTTGGACAGATCCACGCCGTGTGCGATGCAAGGCGCATAAGCGATAATAATGGACGGGCCGTCGTGGGCCTCCGCCTCCAAAAACGCATTCAGGGTTTGGGTGTCTTTACCCGCATAAGCGACATGGGCGACATAGACATTGCTGTAATCCATCGCCAGCAATGCCAAATCCTTTTTCGCCGTGGCTTTGCCGCCTGCCGAGAATTTCGCCACCGCGCCTAGCGGCGTCGCTTTTGAGGTTTGCCCGCCGGTATTGGAATAAACCTCGGTATCCAGAACCAGGATGTTGACATTGCGCCCGCTGGCCAAGACATGGTCGAGACCGCCGTAACCGATGTCGTAAGCCCAGCCGTCGCCGCCGATAATCCAGACGCTTTTTTTGCATAGGCTGTCCGCCAACTGGGTTAAGGTTTGCGCTGCCTGACTGGTCATAGGGTGCAAGTGTCTTTTCAGTGCGACAACCCGCTCGCGCTGCTCGTAAATCCCGGCTTCATCGGATTGGTCGGCGTTCAGTATCGCATCGACCAGTTCGCCGCCTAACGGCTCGCGCAATGAAGCCAGCAACTCCCTGGCGTATTCGTTTTGCTTGTCGAGAGCAATCCGCATGCCCAGACCGAATTCCGCATTGTCCTCGAATAAGGAATTGCTCCAGGCAGGCCCGCGGCCTTCGGCGTTTTTAGTCCACGGCGTGGTCGGCAGATTGCCGCCGTAAATCGACGAGCAACCAGTCGCATTGGCAACCACCATCCGGTCGCCGAACAACTGCGACGCCAGTTTTATGTACGGCGTTTCGCCGCAACCCACGCAAGCGCCGGAAAACTCGAACAACGGCTGCAATACCATCGAGCCTTTGATGGTATTGGTTTTCAAAAGCCTGCGATCGTATTCGGGGATAGCCAAAAAGAAATCCCAATTGTCGCGCTCGGTTTCGCGCAGCGGCGGTTGCGGCTGCATATTGATGGCTTTGCGGCTGGCGTTGGATTTATCCCGGATCGGGCAAATATCGACGCACAGCGTACAGCCGGTACAATCTTCCGGCGCAACCTGATAGCTGATTTCCAACCCGACCGGGAAATCCTTGCCCAACATCGCGACATGTTTGAAGGTTGCGGGCGCATTGGCCACAAGCTCAGTCGGGAAAATTTTGCTGCGAATGACCGAATGAGGACAAACCATGACGCATTTGCCGCATTGGGTACACAGATCGGTTTCCCAGACCGGGATTTCCAGCGCCAAATTGCGTTTTTCATAAGCCGCCGTGCCGGTTGGAAAGGTGCCGTCAACCGGCATCGCGCTGACCGGCAATGCATCGCCCCTGCCTGCAATAATTTCACCCGTTACCCGTTTGATAAAATCGGGCGCGGCATCGGTAATCACCGACTTGATGTCGAAGTGGCTGCTGACCTGTGTCGGCAGCGGTACCGCATGCAAACAGGCCAGCGTTTCATCGATGGCTTTGAAATTCAGTTCGACGATATGACGGCCTTTTTTGCCGTAGGTTTTTTCGACCGCGTGTTTAATTGCGGTAACCGCCTGCTCTTGCGGCAACACGCCGGATATGGCGAAGAAGCAGGTTTGCATGATGGTGTTAATGCGTTTGCCCATGCCGCTTTTTTCGGCCACTTCATAGCCGTCGATCACATAAAAGCGGATTTTTTTGGCTATCATTTGCCGCTGCATTTTAGCGGGTAACGACGCCCAAGCCTGTTCCGCCGACTCCGGTGAGTTCAGCAAAAATACCGCGTTTTCCGCCGCATTGGCGAGCATGTCGTAGCGTTCAAGGAAAATCGTCTGATGGCAGCCGATAAAATTGGCGTCATTTTCGGCAATCAGGTAAGTCGAGCGTATCGGCTTGGGACCGAAGCGCAAATGCGAGACGGTAATCGCGCCGGATTTTTTCGAGTCGTAAACGAAATAGCCCTGGGCGTTCAAATCGGTCGCTTCGCCGATAATCTTAATGGTGTTTTTATTGGCGCTGACCGTGCCGTCGCTGCCCAAGCCGTAAAACATGGCCTGAAAAGTTTCGGCCTGTGCGTCGGTGCGATAACCTGCATCCCAATCCAGGCTGGTGTGCGTGACATCGTCGTGGATGCCGATGGTGAAATTATTTTTCGGGTGCGCCTGTTTCAACTCGTCGAAAATCGCCTTGATCATGCCGGGCGTGAATTCCTTGGAAGACAGGCCGTAACGGCCGCCGACCACTTTCGGCAGTACCGAAAACTTAGCCGCGCCGCCGATAAAATCCTGGGCCAGCGCGCCAAGTACGTCCTTATACAGCGGTTCGCCATCCGCGCCCGGCTCTTTGGTGCGGTCCAGCACCGCGATTTTGCGGCAGGTCGAAGGCAGCGCCGCTAACAGGCTGGCGGCATCGAAGGGCCGGTATAAACGCACTTTAAGCAAGCCGACCGATTCGCCCTGACGGTTAAGATAATCGAGTGTTTCCGCGACGGCCTCCGCGCCCGAGCCCATCATCACGATGACGCGCTCGGCGTCCGGCGACCCCAGATACTCAAACAAGCGATAACAGCGGCCGGTCAGCTTGGCAAAACGATCCATTGCATTCTGCACGATTCCCGGCATCGTCTGATAATAGGCATTGACCGATTCCCTGGCCTGAAAATACACATCGGGATTCTGGGCCGTACCGCGCAGCACCGGGTTATCGGGCGATAAAGCCCGGCTTCGGTGCGCCACAACCCACTCTTCGTTAATCATGGCCCGCATCACATCGTCATCCAGCAGACTAATCTTGGCGATTTCGTGCGAGGTCCTGAATCCGTCGAAAAAATGCATCAGCGGAATGCGACCTTCCAGCGCTGCGGCATGGGCGATCAGCGCAAAGTCCATGACTTCCTGCGGCGAGTTGGAACACAGCATGCCGAAACCGGTCATGCGCGCCGACATCACATCGCTATGGTCGCCGAAAATCGACAAGCCCTGACAAGCCAGCGAACGGGCGGCGATATGGAATACCGTCGGCGTCAGCTCTCCGGCAATTTTGTACATATTGGGCAGCATCAGCAGCAAGCCCTGGGAGGCGGTAAACGTCGTCGCCATCGACCCGGCCTGCAGCGCGCCGTGAATGGCCCCGGCTGCACCGGCCTCGCTTTGCATTTCGGTCACTTGCGGCACCGTCCCCCATAAATTGACCTGTCCGCGAGACGACCATTCATCGGCCCATTCGCCCATATTAGACGACGGCGTTATCGGATAGATTGCGATGACTTCGTTGAGTTTGTGGGCTACCGTAGCGGCGGCCTGATTTCCATCGATCGTAAGTGTTTGCTGACTTTGCATTAGAAACCCTCATGGAACAAAAAAGTGTAACTACCCTCTTTTATAATAGTTTTAAAGGCTTGGAAGTTACGCATTAACTGACAGTACAGAATATGGATATTGAAAACAACCATAACCAACCGCGATAAAAAACAAGCAGTCCGTTCGACGACAGAGTACCGCTTGCCGATGTATTTTTATTGAGCAAACTCCCATCCGTCAATTATTGTCGGTGAACGGAAGTTATCACTATTTCATCCGGCAGCCTAAGTATGCCAGAGTTTTTCCGGGTTCTGTCGCAAATATTCAACGGCCCAAAACCAAGTAAGGCGGTATTTTTCTCAGTATGAGCGCCATCACGGCCTTTTGCGTCAGCATACTGGACATAAAAACCGGCGGAGGGAATAATCTCTTTCAAGTAACGAGAATCTTTGCAACCCTTTCACATTGAGATATAAGCCATGAATGATAAAGAACGTATTGCCCAACATGCCGCCAATCAAGTGGCGGACGGGATGCTGGTAGGGCTTGGCACCGGCTCGACTGCAAATTGTTTTATCGAGGAACTGGCGCAGCGTAGCCGCGAACAGGGGCTTAAAGTGACCACTGTCTCCAGCTCGATTGCGAGTGCGATTAAGGCGCAACAACTCGGCTTACCGGTGCTGGGTTTCGATCAGGTCAGTCATGTTGATCTTTATGTTGATGGCGCCGATGAGGTGTCGCCGGAATTAACCTTGCTCAAAGGCCAAGGCGCTGACTTGGTACGCGAAAAACTATTGGCAACCGCCAGTAAGCAATTTTTAGTATTGGTTGAATCCAACAAGCTGGTCGAGCGCATCGGCCAGCATTTTGCGATCCCCATCGAAGTGATGCCTTTTGCCTGGCAACTGGTTAAAAAGCAGCTGGAAGCGATCGGCGGGCAAGGCGACTTACGCCAAAACGCCAATAAAAACGGTTATGCGATAAGCGCTCATGGCAGTTTAATATTGGATATGCGCTTTGACATGCATACCGATGCTAAAACGCTCAACGAGACCTTAAACAGTATCCCCGGCATCGTTGAGCATGGTATTTTTTACGCGCTGGCAACGACGGTTTTAATCGGCGTTAACGGTCAAGTACAAGAGCGGCAGGCTGCTAATCTTTAACTGCACTGTCCACGAAAAACACAAAAGGCACGAAAAGTTTTATAACTCAATCTGCTTGACTGTTGCATTCAGAGAGAATTCTTCATTCGGTCCATGCGCTAGTTCCCAAGCTCCTGCTTGGGAATGCAGTCAAGGCGCGCTGCGCCTCGTGTCACGATCAACGTTTTACGATACGGGACGCAGCGCGTCCAGCACTGCATTCCCACGCGGCGCGTGGGAACAAGGAGTTGACGGTGTTTCGCAGGCATTTGTGTATAACGATGAGCGCTCTGCGTAGGAACCCTAAGCGGGAGTTATTATTGATGAAGTCCTAAGTCGCATTTTCCCTGGCTGTTTTTTGGATGGCATCAATCGCCGCCTAGCAAATTACCCAAACCGCCCAGAATTGAACCTTCATCCTGCTGCCTGCCCCCGCCTTGCGGTGCAGCTGAAAACATTCGGCCTGCCAAGCGGGAAAACGGCAGGCTTTGCAGCCAAACCGTGCCGGGGCCGGTTAATTTGGCAAAAAACAAGCCTTCGCCGCCAAACAATATGGTTTTAATGCCGCTTGCCTGTTGAATATCAAAATCAACGCTGCCGGTCATAGCCGCCAAACAGCCGGTATCGACATGCAGCGTTTCACCGGCGCTAAGTTCTATTTTTTGCAGACAGCCACCGGCATGGACAAATACCCAGCCGTCGCCTTCCAGCTTTTGCATGATGAAACCTTCGCCGCCAAACAGCCCGGTTAAAATACGCCGTTGAAAATGAATACCGATTTGCACGCCTTTGGCGGCCGCCAAAAAACTGTCTTTTTGGCAAATCAGTTTTCTATCGTAGTCTTTCAAATTTAAGGCGAGAATGGTGCCCGGAAAGGGCGCGGCGAACGCCACTTTGCCTTTACGCTGGGCGGTTTGCGTAAACACGGTAATAAACAGGCTTTCGTTAGTCAGCAAGCGTTTACCCGCGCCCAGTAATAATCCCATAATACCGGCTTGTTGCGATGCGGAGCCGTCGCCGAAAACGGTTTCCATTTTCACATCCGCGCTTTTGTACATCATCGCCCCCGCTTCTGCGACCGCGCTCTCGCCTGGATCCAGTTCGATTTCCACAAACTGCATTTCATGGCCGACTATTTTAAAATCGATACCTTCGGTGACCGAATGCCGGCCAAAACCGCTGGAAGACTGGGCAACGATACCCGACGCCTGCGCATCGACCGGATTAGCAGGCGGGGTGACGACCGGCAAGGTGGTCGGCTTGGGCGACATCATAGCGGCGGGCGTCGGCGGAAAAGGCGTGACACCGTCTTTTTTCATCGGCCTGATTTCAGTCGCGTCATAGACGGGAATCCAGTCGGATAAACCCTGACGCCAACAATAAGCGCCCTGATGTTCACGGGCAAACGTTTTTGCATAATCCAGCGCGTAGGGTCCGCCGGTTACATTTTCAAAAGAAAAAAACCATTCGTTCATAGGGTTGACCTTGGTCGTTATGGGCTGTAAAAGTGATGCCGGAAAGTATAAACCACTGGGGTTATGCGGCATGAAATATTCAACTTGGGATTTGGTCAATAATAACTTCCCGGAACTTGAACTTATCAATCGCACATGGAGCGCTGATCGTAACTCGCGGCGCAGAGCGTCACTGCCATTAAGTTAAGAGATACGCTGGTTCCCAAGCTCCCGCTTGGGAACCCAGTGAGCAAAGCTCCAGCTTTGCGAGCCGGGAAGCTAGAGCTTCCCATACTGAATTCCCAAGCAGGAGCTTGGGAACTAGCGCGCAGGAGAGGGAGCTTTTTTCTTAACTTAATGGCAGTGACGCAGCGCGTGGGAACGAGAGCGAAACCTCCCCGCGCAAAAGCTGTCCAGGCGCTAGTATAGCTGGATTGCAGGCTTCGCCTGCAATCGCAAGCGAACGTCCCACCTGTTCAGAACGTTGCAAGTCAGATCTTCCAGGTTTTTAAAACCAGGAAGATCTGCATATCAACATGTTTCTCACCTAGCGCCGGATAAGGAACTGTCGGAATGACGCCGGCTGGTGTATAACAAAAAAAAGCGGCCAATATCATTGGCTGATACAGGATTATTACCAATGTCTGGGGTTTACACACATGATTGATCTGGAAAACTTCAAGTTTCTGGGTATTGCACTGGCAATAGGTTTACTCATCGGCCTGGAACGCGGCTGGCGTACCCGCGACCTGAATGAGGGCATGCGGGTTGCCGGGCTGCGCACCTACGGGATGATTAGCTTGTTGGGCGGCTTGTCGGGCATCCTGGCTCAACAAGTGGACAGTTATTTTATGGGGTTTGTTTTTCTGGGCCTGACATCGGTCTTGCTGCTTGCTTATAGTAAAAGCCTCGACAAATTTAAAGACTACAGCATCACCGGCACCATTGCATCGCTGACTACCTTTACGTTGGGCGCGTTAACTGTTTTCGGTCATATTACGCTTGCTGCCGCCAGCGCCGTGGTCATTACCTCACTGCTCGGCTTTAAGCCCTTGCTCCACGGTTGGATGAAAAAACTGGAGCAGCACGAATTGCATGCCACGCTGAAATTGCTGTTGATCTCGGTCGTTATACTGCCGATCCTGCCGGACCGGGACTATGGCCCCTGGGCCGCCTTTAATCCTTATCATATTTGGTGGATGGTGGTACTGATTGCAGGCATTTCCTATCTGGGCTATTTTGCCGTCAAGATTGTCGGCAATCAGCATGGACCGGTTTTGACCGGAGCGCTGGGAGGATTAGTGTCTTCTACAGCCGTTACGTTTAATCTGTCCAAATTATCAACGCAATATCCGGATATGGGCAAGGTGCTGGCCGCGGGCATTTTAACGGCCTGCGCCACCATGTTTGCCCGCACGCTGCTGCTAACATCGGTGATGAATCCGGCCTTGTTCCTGGTGCTGTTCCCTGCCCTGCTGGTCATGTCCCTATTTACATACCTTGTTGCTTTTCTATTATGGCGAAGTGAACGAGGCTTCCAAACCATTGAAGAAATAAAACTGGAAAATCCTTTTCAATTAGGAATGGCGTTGAAGTTCGGTGCATTTTTAGTCGTCATCATGTTGCTGTCCAAACTGCTAAAAGTTTATTTCGGTGATATGGGCACTTATTTTCTAGCCGCGACCTCCGGTTTGGCGGATGTTGATCCGATTACTCTTTCGATGTCCAAAATGACCAATGACGGACTGAACGTCAGCGTCGCCGCCAACGCAATTCTTATTGCGGTATTCGTTAATTCAGGCATTAAAGGTATTTTTTCATGGGTCATTGGCGGCCGGACCCTGGCGCTCAGAGTCGGCTGTACGTTGGCGGGCGCTGTTGTCGCAGGTTTGTTGATGGTTGCGTCGCATTAACCTAAAAACGGCAGTTAGTCCACGAAAAGCACGAAAGACACGAAAGAAATCAATATGTTCTGTTGATTGAGCCATTCACCCTTTGGGTGGCGATTGGGTGGCGATATGCAACATGGTATCTCGTTGAATATTTTCGTGTTTTTTGTGTATTTCGTGGATAAAATGATTTTTCTAGGATTATCTATCAAGCGACCTGCTTCGAGTTGCCGCCGAAACGGGCTACCCGGCTCCCGTTACGGCGTTAACCGGCATTTTTCATGGCGATATGAGAAAATGCCATCAAAATCCATGAGACGTATCATTTTGTGAAAAGCCCATACCTTACAGCTCCCGTCCATTCCGCTGAAATACCCGCAGGCATTCCTTTTATCATCGGCAACGAACTTGCCGAACGCTTCAGCTATTACGGCATGCGGGCTATTTTGGTGGTGTTCATGACGCAATACCTGATGGATGCCGACGGCAAGCTTGCGCCGATGACGTCAAACGAGGCCACGGCGTATTTCCATCTATTCGTGTCCATTACTTATTTCACGCCATTTTTAGGCGCGTTGCTGGCCGATGGTTTATTGGGCAAGTACCGGACCATCATCTCGTTGTCGATCGTCTATTGCCTCGGCCATTTTTGCCTGGCGCTGGACGACACGCGAACCGGTTTACTGGTCGGGCAATCCTTGATCGCATTGGGCGCAGGCGGCATTAAGCCCTGCGTGTCCGCGCATCTCGGCGACCAGTTCGGCACCGGTAATCAGCATTGGCTTGGCAAGGTATTCAGCTGGTTTTATTTGACGATTAACGTAGGCGCTTTTGTCGCCATGTTGCTGGTGCCTTGGCTGCTCAAAACCTACGGCGCATCGATCGCATTTCTGCTGCCCGGCGTGTTGATGCTGTTGGCGACGGTGATATTCCGGTCGGGACGATACCGGTTTGTCCACATACCTGCCGCCGGCATGGGCTTTGTGCGCGAGGCCTTGAGCGGGGAAGGTTTGCGTTGTCTGGGCCGGTTAAGCGGAATTTATTTGTTCATTGCGGTGTTTTGGGCCTTGTTCGACCAAAACGGCTCGTCCTGGGTCTTGCAGGCGCAACAGATGGATAGACAGGTATTCGGCATCGAGATTTTGCCCTCGCAGATTCAAGCCGCCAATCCGTTGCTGATCGTCCTGCTCACGCCATTGTTTTACCGGCGGCTATATCCGGCGCTGGGCCGGTATTTGCACTTGGGCTATCTGAACAAAATCGCCATCGGTTTGTTTGTCGCGGTATTATCGTTTGTGCTGATCGCCGGTATTCAGATGCGCATAGACGCAGGATTGCAACCTAACATCTGCTGGCAGTTGCCGGCCTACCTGTTGCTGACTTCCGCCGAGGTGATGGTGTCGATCACCTGCCTGGAGTTTTCCTATACTCAAGCGCCAAGAACTATGAAATCCCTGGTGATGTCGCTTTATATGGCGGCAGTTGCGCTCGGGAATCTGTTCACCAGCGCGGTGAATTTTTTCATTGAAAACCCGGACGGTTCCAGCCGTCTTGCCGGGGCCGGTTATTTTTGGTTTTTTGCCGCATTGATGCTGGTCACCGCCGTGGGATTTGTCTGGCATAGTCGGCGTTACCAGGAGCGGACTTATCTGCAAGAAGAGGCGCAGGACATAAGGTAACTGACTGGAAGGCTTTTAAAACACCTTCTTAGAGAGTACAGTTAAGCCCCTGTATTCCGTTTTTTGTATGGATTTTGCATACTGCCCTTAATAATCCCTACGCTTGATCGACGACCTCAATAATCCTTATATATGAATAATGTTTTTCCGATCATTGCCGCTTTGCTGCTGGTTGCACTCAACGGCTTTTTTGTGGCCGCAGAGTTCGGCCTCGTCAAACTGCGACAAACGCGCATCCGTTCGATTGTTAAAACACACGGGTGGCGTGGACGTATTTTAGGACGGGTACATGCCAAACTCGACGCCTATTTATCGGCTTGCCAGTTGGGCATCACGCTCGCTTCGCTCGGCTTGGGCTGGATTGGCGAACCCGCGTTCGCCAGCCTTCTGGAACCTTTATTCGACAAAATAAAGGTCACGTCGCCGGAAATGATACACGGCGTCTCCTTCGCTTTCGCCTTTTCCATGATCTCGTTTCTGCACATTGTGGTCGGCGAGCTTGCGCCAAAATCGATGGCGATTCGTAACCCTGAAAAGATCGGCTTATGGAGCGCCGTGCCGCTCTACGGATTTTATTGGCTGATGTATCCTGCGATTTGGCTGCTGAATTCCAGCGCCAATCTAGTGCTGCGCCTGTTGGGTTTGGGTGATGTTCACCGGCACGATGCGCACTACTCGGCAGACGAACTTAAACTGATTTTGCGCAGCAACTGCCCGGATGACCGGTTTACCCGCGACGAATGGAATATTCTGGCGAAAACGCTCGATTTCAGCGAACTTGAGGTGTCCGACCTGATGCGCCCTATCCATGAAATCGCCGCATTGCACCGTAGCGCGTCAATGCAAAAAAACCTGCAAACCATGTCTCAAAAGCGCTTCAGTCGCTATCCCTATTTCGATACGAATGGTATTGACGTGTTAGGGGTGATTCATTTGAAAGATTTGTTTTTCGCTCAGCAGGAAGGCAAGACGATTGAGGATTTGAGTCATTACTTGCGGCCTATTCAATACATCGCGCCGCACGCACCCGCGCTGGAGCTATTCCGTCAATTCCGCATGGGCGCCTCACATTTTGCAGTGATTGGACAAAAAGGACAAAAGCCGAACGGCTTCATCACGCTGGATAATTTGTTAAGTGCGATGGTCGGCGAGATACGCGACGAATTCCGCCCAAACAACAATGATTGGACGCGGCTTGATGACGGCACACTGATCGGTAAAGGCAGCTTGCCGATATTTTCGCTGGAACGGATCATGGGCATTGATGTCGAGAACGAAGAACTTGAGTTGGAAGATGAGGTCTCGATCGGCGGACTCATCATGGCCAAACTGCGCGATATTCCGGTAGAAGGCCAAAGAATTGAATTTAATCAATTCGATGTCGTGGTCAGGAAAATGAATGAATCGCGCGTCGTCTTTGTCCAGATTTATCCTAATGAAATATCCGATATGGCCAATCAATAGGCATACTTCTAACGAACACGTCGCATGGGGCGGCGTTATAAACGCGCTTAGCAGCAAACACCTGACTTTCTTCTGCAACGATCATTTCAGGTATCGATTCGATACCGGCCAACACATTTCCGGTCATTTCAAGTTCAATATCGGACGGCCGCGCGCCGAGCCAAACCGGTGTTTAAATGACCGGAATTATCCGTAGCACACTCCCGATTACTCCTCTATACGCATTTACCACAACTTGACGCTTCGACGACACTACACGCATCATGGACCGTATGGAAAGGAACTTTCACTACCGACCTACCCAGGCAATTGTTTTTCAGTAGCGTCGAACTGACCGGAAAAATCATGATCACATTACCTGTTACCCGGTAAAAACGCTTGTCTTGAAATAAGGAGAGCACTCCATGAAAACATCAACGATTCAATGGTTATGGGTAGTGGGACTGATGTTTATCGCTACTCACTCTTTCGCGCAGGAAAACCGTCCCATGAAACTTCCACAGCTCCAGCTAGAAACAGGAATGCCGCTGATGCAAGCTCTGCGCGCACGCAAATCCGTGAGAGAGTTCAGCCCGGAAAAACTGCCTAATCAGGTGCTTTCTGAATTGCTTTGGGCTGCATTCGGTATCAACCGTCCGGAAACGGGAGGCCGTACCGCCCCTTCTACACGTAATTGGCAAGACATCGACATCTATGTGGCAAGCGCAGACGGCCTTTACCTGTTTGACGCAAAGAGCCAGGCGTTGAAGATGATTCAAGCCAAAGACATTCGGGCGCTGACCGGCACACAGGATTTTGTTGGGCATGCACCGATCAACTTGATTTACGTTTCGGACTTCACCCGCATGGATTCGGACACCAGCCAGGAAGACAAAAAAATCGCGGCGGCAATCGACACCGGCTTTATCGGTCAGAATGTCTATCTGTATTGTGCCGCCGCAAATCTGGCGACCGTTGTTCGAGGCTCGATTGATAAGGAAGCCTTGGCGAAAGCCATGAAGCTCAATTCAACGCAATGGATTGTTGCAGCGCAGAGCGTCGGTTATCCAAAAAAGTAAAAACGTATCAGTTCAGAATGCCTCCTTAAACATATCGAGCGAAGCACAGCCGGTTGTATTCACCCTGGTTCTAAATCCAACCGGCTTTAACTTTCCATTGGCCGCTTCAGCATGTTTCAAAGACGTCTGCTTATGAATTTAATTCGCCAGTCATTATTTTTTTGATAAAAACATGAGCATAAAAAACAGCTATACAAAAAACACCTGCAAGTACAATATCGAATATCATGGTAATCCACCCCTATCAATGTAAGTTAAATATTTATTCAACGCATTCATGTCAACATGAAAACGTTTAACAACTTACAAATTACTAAGCCATTTCCATGCCATAAATTACCGCTTCGAATAACATGAGTAAAATCAGGGTTCATCGCTGAACAAGAATGGCTTGAAACGGATGGGGAAGAGACTAATGGTTGAAAAAAACCGCAGTAAAACGGTTTTTTTCAACCACCATGAATCGGTGATCCAGTTTGAAGGCTGCAGAGACAGCTCGATACGGGTAAACCGCTACGCCACAAAACCGCAACAATACGTTTACGGTTTTTAGCGGCCATGGTTAAAGAAGATGAATAGCGAACCGGGTGTAGCATGATCGACTTTAACGCCCACTGTTTCCAAGAATTTCAAGGTCGGAGAGGAGACAACGTAATGGATAGTGGGCGCTTTTAAAACCGATCGTGGGCTATTGCGATTGAAAAAATAAATTATCTCCCGGTTTGACACATTTTGCGTCAAACCCCAGGGACTCCAGGACAGATTATTTTTTTATGTTTTTATAACTTTCCTCACTTTCGAGCTTCACTTTTTCGCCTTCTTCAATCAGTCGGTTACCTTCAGCAATTTTATTTTGGCCTTCGCGAACCAACACATTACCGCGCTCAACCAACTGCTTACCTTTTTTCCATCTATCGCCCAAATTCGCTATACCTTGGCTTTCGCTCAGCATTTGCTCGCCGGAAAGAATCGGCGCAGGCGCAGGATCGGAGGCGCAACCGCCGAGTAGTAAAGCCAAGCAAGTGATAATTAGATTCGGTCGGACAGTGAAATCATTTTGCATAATCAGTTACTCTTAAAATTAGGGATTGATAAAAAGTCGGGTAATTTTACAAAACGTTATGCAGGTTGCAATAAATTTCTTATTGTCATTATGATCGTAAACAAGCGCCATGAGGGCAATTATCGGATCATGGCGTTTTAAGAATTATTCGGCAATTTTCACCAACCAGCCGCCATCGCCCTTGCAATTATTTTGCGCATCGGCAGTTATCGCAATTCTGGCGTAAACCCCTTTTAACGACGCCGGTATTGTCCCGCTTACCTGAAAACCGCCTTCAGTTCTGGGCGTGACATTGAGGGCAGCCGGAAGCCCTTTGACGGCAACCTTGATCGTATTGGGGTAAGTGTTTGCAGACGCGGTAAAAGAAAAAGCTGATCCCGCTGCAACTTCGGTGTTTTCAGCAGGCGTAAAATGGGTAAACTCGGGTTTGGCACAGGCTTTTGAACTACTGCCGCTACCGTAAGCCCATGAAGCACCGGTAACCATCATTAACATAAAAATCCACAAACAATTAGATTGTTTCATCATCGTGCCCCTTTGCGTTGTTATAGTGATTTATTTTCAAGCCGGTAGAAAAAATTACTGCAATGAAGTGGGTTGTTGCGCTACTTTCCTGTCCATTTTCATGCCCTCGCCGTCACATCCTGAAATAACTAAAGCCAAAATCCAGATATACATCATTATTTTCATAAATTAGCCCTCTATTTTAATTAATTCGTAACCCTCTCATAGCGACTGCTTAAACGGCAGATAAGAGGCCGCATCCTGTTTATAAAGCCGTATGGCTTGCTGCTCCCTGCCTAAAAAATGATCGATCGCTTTGGCAAACCGGGCATCCTTGACCCAGTGCGCGGAATACGTGGTGATCGGCTCAAATCCGCGCGCAATCTTGTGTTCGCCTTGAGCGCCTGAATCAAACCGCGTTAAGCCATGTTCAATACAGTAATCCAGTCCCTGATAATAACAGACTTCAAAATGCAGGCTATTGTATTCTTCGTGACAGCCCCAGTAGCGGCCGTACAAGGTGTCTGCGCCAACAAAACTTAATGCGGCGGCAATGTAGTTATCGTCTTTAACCGCCAGCACCAGCAATAATTGTTCACCCATGGTTGCGGCTATTTGCTGAAAAAACGCCGGATTCAAATAAGGCTGCGAGCCTCTTTTTAAATAGGTCATGGTGTAAAACTGAAAAAACGCCCGCCATTGCACTTCACTGATATCCGGCCCGGCAATACGCAACAAACTGACGCCCTGTTCGCTGACCCGGCGGCGTTCGCGCTTGAGCATTTTACGTTTACCGGCATTCAAGGTTTGCAGGAAATCGTTAAAGTCACCATAACCCCGGTTAAACCAGTGGAACTGTACGCCCTCGCGAATACTCAAGCCCAATGACCGCAACAGTTCCGCCTGTTGCTCGACAGGAAACAAGCAATGCCATGAAGAAATGCCCAGCTTATCTGAACGCTGTTTTATAAAATCCAGTAGTAATTGCATGACCTCAACCGGATTGACAGCCTCTGCAAAAACAATACGCTCGCCCTGGCAAGGCGTCAGCGGGATGGCGGTCAACCATTTTGGATAATAATCGATGCCCTGCTGCTGATAAGCTTGGGCCCACTGATGGTCAAACACATATTCGCCCCAGGAATGCCGCTTAAGGTACAAGGGCATAAAAGCAACCAGTTCATCTGCCTCCGTAACCAGCAAATGCGAAGGCTCCCAACCCGTTTGCTCAGAGACCGAACCGCTTTGCTCCAGCGCCGACAAAAACTCATGCCGCAAAAACGGATAGGCGTCGCCCGCAAGCCGATTCCAGACCTTGCAATCAACTTGCGCCATACTATGGATTTGTTTTACTTCCATTTTTAAAAACAGTACAGTTAAAACAGCAGAATAACATCAATCCCTCAAACTCATGCCCCATAAACCTTTTTCTCAGGCCTGTGAAAACAATAAAGATCCCATTTTGCAGGTTATCAGAACGACTTTTTGCCGGCCCACAACCGTTTGGGAATTCGGCAGCGGCACGGGTCAACACGCCTGTTATTTTGCCGCGCATCTCCCGCATATTGAATGGCAGCCTACCGATAGAAGTGAAAATATCCCCGGCATCCGTTTATGGCAGGAACAAGCGAAATTAGCTAATTTGAAACCACCACTAACGCTGGATGTCACCGATGCGGTGTGGCCATGCAGCGCTATCGACGCATTATTTACCGCCAATACGCTGCACATCATGAGCTGGGATGAGGTACGGATATGCTTTGACCGCCTGGCTGAACACCTGAATCCCAAAGCGTTTATTTGCATTTACGGCCCGTTCAACTATAACGGCGCTTATACCAGCGACAGCAATGCCTCTTTCGATCAATGGCTTAAAAGCCGAAATAGCTCAAGCGGTATTAGAAACTTTGAAGACATCATGACTTTATCGACATCCCGGGGCTTTAGCCTGTTAAACGATATTGCCATGCCCGCCAACAATCGTTTGCTTGTGCTACAAAACAGCTGAAAGCATTGATCCGTTATTTTCTTCAACAGGCACATTCACATGTTCATTTATTCGTTACCGTTATTTTTTACCCATATTGGTCTGGCAAGTCCGCTGGATTTGCTGATTGTTTTTATGGCCCTGTTTGTTGTTCTGTTTATAAGTTCGCTGTTTGGCGGGGAAAATCCGCAGAAGCAATCCTCGGACAACTATCTGTTTGCTGCATGGAACGGCAGTGTGCCTCTAAGGTGGGTGTTCTGGCCTTTTTTTCTAATCCTGAACGCTTGTTTGTATGCAGCGGATACGCTGGTAAAAATCGGACTATTTACCGTATCCGGCTGGGATGACGTTCACTTGATGCTATTGCTGCCGACGGTCTGGTGGACAACTGCTGTTTGGCGATGCTCGCCAAACAGCAATTTAAGCGTATGGGCGGCATGCGCCCGATTGCTGACGATCAGCGTGTTTTTTGAATACGGTTTGAAACTGTTGATACGCATCGACTATCCAAGAATATTTTTTGGATGCGAGGAGTTGTTGCTGGATTATGGCAGCTGCTTTTAAAAGGAACTGCCCAATCCACTGCTGAAGCAGCCGGAACGTTTAGTTCGAGCTTGCCCCCTTTAATTCCGCCGAGGATTGCGCCTGACCGAGCACTTTCAGCAATTGCGACATATCGTCAGAAGCTTGCGCTACCTGCGGCTGCGGCCCCTCTATTTTTTCCTGGGTCCAGTCCACCATCTCTCCCGATCCCCACGACACCATGGAAGCCAATGAAAACACCAGCATGCCGCGAGTCATGCCCTTGGGTATGCCCTGCGCCTCAAGATAACGGTGGAGATATCGGGCGGCGACGAAGAACACAATCGTGGATATAATCAGGTTCCATGCGGAAGGTAAGGTGAACATTATTGGCGGTTCTCTTGAGTTGGAAGGTTATTAACTGATGTTACGCAGTTAGGCGAATTAATACTGTATATAAGGTGTCGCTAACGCGACGGTTTATTTGAATCGGGTTTGTCGCACCCGAAGGCGAGTTACTTTCTTTTGGACGGCCAAAAGAAAGTAACCAAAGAAAAGGCCGCCCGGTTGCCGCTTATTTCTTGCGCTCCTCGCTTTCGACGGGGGGTTGCCAGAAGGGCCATCCTTGGCCCTCTGGCAACGCGCTGCATCCATGCAGCGCCCCTACGGGCTTATCCCGTCGAAAGCTGCGGTGCTCAGCGCGGCAAACGGGAGAAATACCGTCGGTGCGTAACATCAGTTATTAATCATGATTTCTCATACACTTGTTTGCGAGACGCGATGACCCGGCCGCAATCAAATATTTTGCAATTCCTTAAGTTCGGCTTCAAGTTTCAAGAACTGATTTTTCCAGTGTTCGGCAGCCTTAACCGCTTCATTCTTTTCATCCATCAAAGCATTGATGCGCTCGTTTAAATCCCTGTTCAGTTCGGTTAATTTCTTAACTTCTTCGATCGAAGCCAAAACCCTGTCGTCGGACTCAAACACTTTCAGCATCACATCGTTATCAGCTTCCAACGCTTTTATCGCACCTTGCTGTTCGTCAATAATGCTGCTCAATTGATCTTCGTGGTTTTCCTCAGCGTCCTGCCCGACAACCTGAACCGGTTCAGGCTTTGGGGCTACAGGCTTGGGCGGCGTGATCTCTTTAATGGCTTTATTCAGGCTTTTTTTGCCGTCTATCACTTCCTTTACCAACTCTGCCGGGGCTTCCTTAACCAGTTTATCCGCTAACTGCTGGGTGCGGTGCCCTACTCCGGATTGTTTAGCCCTGGCGGTGGCGGTGTCTAATTGTGCAGTATCGCGCAACTGGGGATTACCCGCAGCCTGCGCATTTACCCAACTTTGAGAAGCCGATACGATAGCCGCAGACTGGCCTTGCGTTAAGTGCCGACGATGTAAATTCGACGACAAGATAAATTGCGTCGGGTTAGAGCCGGTGTACTCAATAATGACCGGGGCAATACCCAGTTCGCATAGTGCACGATAGCGATTGCCGCCATCCAGGATCATGCCGTCAAGTGAATAAATAGGGTGTGTTTGTCCGTTATCCAGAAGATTATCTTTAAGCGAATCGAACTCGGCATCGGACATCCGTGGGAAGTAAGTGCAAAGCGGGTGTAGTTCCATGGTTTGAGTATTTTTTTCAGTCATTGATCGGCCTTTAATTTAGGCCGGCCATTATATCATGGCTACACTCAATAGTTTTTAGCGGGCATGCTGACATGCTCATGGCGTGTTAAGGTTGCGCCTTAAAATCCGGTCAATTTGCCGACAGGATTTTTTCCAATATCTCCAAGCGCAAATCTGCAACTTTAGGCGTCCACAACTCAGGATTGACCGGAAACGCCTTGCTTACCCCGGTGCGCCGGTAACCGCGCCGTTGGTAAAATGCGATCAGCTCATTTCTGCATGCGATGACGGTCATAACCGATTTACCGACACCCCAGATTTCCAGCGCGGCCAGCTCTGCTGCAAGCAGCAATTGCTTGCCTACGCCCCTTCCCTGTAACGACGGACGCACTGCCAGCATACCGAGGCAAACCAGATCGGCCTGTTTCTGCAAATGCACCGAGCCGACCAGTTCCGCTCCGTCTTTACACAGCAGAAACATTGAATCGTCAGTTGCGATCAAGCGCAGTATTTCTTCGGTCTCGGTTCTGCGCCCGGCCAGTAAATCAGCCTCCGTGGTCCAACCCTGTTTACTGGATTCGCCGCGATAAGCCGCGTTAGCCAGAGCGGCAATCTGTTCGGCATCCTGTTTTTCGGCCTTGGCAATCGATAGCGCCATCACTAAAGCAACGCCTCAACCGCATCGCACTCGTCGGCGGTCAGTTCAAAATCGAAGATCGCCAAGTCTTCCCGCATGTGGCTTTCCGATGTGGTGCCGGTTAACGGAATAATGTCGATCTGGCTCAAGTAGCGGAAAAATATTTGCGCGGCTTGGCAGCGGTATTTCACCGCCAGCGCTTGCAGCGTCGGATGCGCCAAGACATTGGGATTGGCGCTCAGCGTCCAAAAACTTTGATAAATTATCCGATGCTCCCGGCAAAAATCGCGGATGGCTCGATCGTACCCGGTCTCGGCATAAAACCGGTTCTGGATAACCGCCGGTTTGACCGTGGCATCTCGATACAAAAGCTCAAATTGTTGGGGATCGTGGCAATTGCTGATGCCCAGCTGCTTGACGCCGCCGCCGTAAAAGAGTTGCTCCATCGCCTGCCACGCTTCCAGTGTGTGCTGTGGGTCTGCCAGCGGCGAATGCAGCACCAGACAATCCAGGTAAGTGGTTTGAAGATTTTTCAGCGAAGTCCGGAATGATTGCGCGACCTGCTCGCTGAGTCCGGCGTTGGGATCATAAGGTACTTGCGCCGGATCCTGGCCGCTCAACGGAGTGAACTTGCTTTGCAGATAAAGCTCACTGCGCTCTATCCCGCGATGCAGGCAGGCGGCCACGCCGTCGCCGACACCCGCTTCGTGGTAATGCTTGGGCTGGCAGGCGGTATCAATGCCGCGAAAACCCAGCCCGATGGCCTGTTCTACCAGCGCCGCCGTGCGGTCTTTCTTCCAGGCCGTACCGTAAATAATCCGGGGCATCCGTACCCCGTAAGCGGAAATCAAAAAGTCGTTAGCGTTCATAAGCACTCCATGAAAAATATTGGACTTCGATTATCCTCGCACATTAACTGATTTCGGGCTACCGGCTATCGAGCCGCATGGCGATTTTCCGGCTTTTCCGTAACTGGCGTCAAACTGAACCGACTGTATTAAATCTTCCTCAAATTGCAAAAAGCATTTTGCCTGTTTTAGCCCAACCTTAACGCTGATCATCACACCGGTACTGACGCTATCCAAGCCGATTCCGATGCGTAAAGTTTCATCGGCAATGTGCGGATACTCATACACCGGACCTGGGCCGTTATTAGCCTTACCCGCGCCATCAATACGCGCAACAGCCCGATAACATTGATTAAGCAGCTTTTAATCGTGGAATTCTTGAAGACGTTAAATTTCCACAAAAAAAGTTGCTTTTACGACTTTGCCATCCCGGATTTCCAGATTGTCCGCATTGCCTTCGCTGAATCGTTTGTAGGCGGCGCTTGCCGCTTGGATTTGCTCATAAACGGGTTTACTGCGCACCGACATATAGCCGACCAGATGATTGTTTTCGTAAATGGGCGCGGCATTGGCAACAGCCCAATAATAGCCGCCGTTTTTGCAACGGTTTTTAACTATTCCCGTCCACCGGCGACCTGCTTTTAGCGATTGCCACATATCCTCGAACGCTTCAGGCGGCATGTCGGGATGGCGCACTATATTGTGCGGCTTGCCGATCAGTTCTTGCCTGGAAAACCCGCTAACCCTGAGAAAATCTTCATTAATGTAGATAATCATTCCCCTTAGATCGGTCTTGGAAACAAGAGAATCATGCTCTGCGAGGTTATACGCCACATCGGTTACAGGAAGATTAATTTTCATAATGGATTACTTGTTTGATAAGAATTAATCGATAAACTTTCAATCAAACTGACATAGAGAATGAGTGATTTTTTAATATATCTTGCGTCGGTGCCCCGGCTAGTCAATGGACTGTGCCTCATGCGGAAATGAACGCAGCGCGCGGCAAATAAATCCAACGGGATTTCAGCACCTTACGGGACCAGACAAAATAAGCGAATGCGAAAGAAATGAAGCAATAGGCCGACGTGATCGGCGCAACGGCAAGAACGGAGACAGGAATGGCTTCGGCGTCCAGTTGATACTGAAGCCATGCGGCATTTATTTCCGCCAGGGAACTTGAGAACTTGTTTAATCATGCCTTCTGCCTCAGCGGGATGCAGATGAGGCAGAACAATAGGCGCAGAATCGCTGCAATCAAGCGGTAAAACGCCAGATAGTCAAACAGAAAGGGGGGATTTTGACCGGTAAAGCGAATTGCAAACAGCCTGAACACGCGCGTCTCCTGCCTTTTAGGCATTTTTCGTCAATTCCCGCTTATGAAAAAATCTACGGGTAGCTTAACGAGGCGTGTTCTGGGCCTCAAATATTCGGCGCCGGGGGCAGAGGCAAACCGAAATAATTGCGTAAGTTATAACCTACATATAGTCTAAAATCAAAAGGAATTTTTCCTACCGGCCAAGATTCAGGGCTTCACTCGCCTTGATAACGTCTATCGCCAGTTCCGCCAGTCTTCGGCTCTGGCTGCGTGCGGTTTTACGCAACAGCTCAAAGGCCGCCTTGCGGCCAAGCCGGTATTGCACCATGGTGATACCGACGGCAATACTGATTTCACGCTCGCCATCAAGGGCGTTTTGCAACTGCTGTCCGGTCATCCTCAAGCTACGAAGCTCTGCGGCACGAGCCAGAGCCGCTTCGATGGCCGGCACCAGCTGTCTTGTATCGACCGGTTTCACCAGATAGCCCAGCGCACCGCATGCGGCGGCCTGCTCAACGATCGCCTGATCGCTGTAGGCGGTCAGGAGCAGGAATGGAATATGGTCGAATGAATGCAGCCGCTCCGCCAGTTCCAGTCCGTTCCTGCCCGGCATGCTGACATCGAGAATAACCAGATCCGGCCGCTCTCCACTCGCCAACAGGGCTTCCGCCTCGTCCACGGATTCTGCGGTGCTGACGGCATAACCGGCCTTGGACAGGCCTTGAGCCAGCGTTGCCAATACCAGGCGTTCGTCATCGACCAGTAAAAGGGTATGTTTGCTGTTGATAGTAGAGTTCATGTGAGCGATTCCGGTTGAATAACGGGCTCATCCAAGCCCAGCGTGGTGACGACAATGTCGCCTTGTTGTGCCCAAGTCAGTCGGGCGCCTGCTCGCGGCAATAACGATGCGACCAGCTGTAAGCCGGTGCCGAAGGCGGTTGTATCCTCCAACCCGAACCCGACCGGGATCAGGCCGGTATTGCGGATCGTCAATCGAATCGAGTCCGGGTGCGGCTCATGACTGACCCTGATGCTGACCGGCCCTTCCACCCCGCCATGCTTGATCGCATTCCAAATCAGCTCATTCAATACCAGCGCCAAAGGTACCGCTTCCGCTTCGGAAACGATATAGGGCGCCCAAACATCCGGAATTTCGACGGTAACCGGCTTTTGCCATATCGATTCAATTCCTGCGGCTATAGCGGCAGTCAGTTCGCAGACCCGCACCAACGATGTGACGGCACGGCCTTGTAATCCGTGAATGACCGAGATGCTCTGCACTTGGCAGATAGCCTGATTGATGGGGTCGCTCATCTCGGGGTGTGTTTGGGCAAACTGGCTCAGTATGCCGGTAATGCCTTGCAGATTATTCTTGATGCGGTGATGCACTTCCCGCACCAGTATGTTGCGGTGCGCGGCCTCATTGAGCAGTCGCTGCTGTTCATGCAACTTGCTGTTGGTGGCATCGGTGATATTTCCTACGTAATGAGTGACCTGCCCGGCCTCATCCCTGACCGCCGTAATCATGACCTGCGCCGGGTAATCCTCGCCTTTTTTATTTCACCATGACTCCAGCCCGGCACTTCGCTGGACTACGCCAAGACTAGATACAGCAGGTTTATCAATAACTTAGGCGAGTTCATCATATGCCGGTGCTTTCTGAAACTTGACCCGACTTCCCCTCTGTCGGCCCCTAGAAGGCTCCTGGGAACCGGGTCTTTCCGAGGAGTCATCATGGCAAAAATCAAGCTCACCAAGTCCGCTGTCGATGCGGCACAACCACAGGCGCAGGCCGTCGAACTCCGGGATACGCTGGTGCCCGGCTTCTTGTGCAAGATTACCCCGTCGGGCCGCAAGGTGTTCATGCTCCAGTACCGGACGAACGCTGGTGAACGCCGCAAGCCCGCCTTGGGCCAGTATGGGGAACTGACCGTCGAACAGGCCCGCTCGCTAGCGCAGGAATGGTTGGCCCAGGTGCGTCGAGGTGGTGATCCCGGCGCGGCCAAGGCGGAAGCGCGCAAAGCGCCCACCGTCGAGGAGTTGTGCAAAAAGTTCATGGAGGATCACTCCAAGAAGCGCAACAAGCCCAGTACCCGCGTCGGCTATCAAGGTGTCATCGACCGCTGCATCATCCCGCTGCTGGGCCGCAAGAAGGTCCACGATGTGAAGCGCCCTGACATCGCCGGACTGATGGAAAAACTTTCCTACAAGCAGACCGAGGCGAACAAGGCGTTCAGCATCCTGCGCAAGATGTTCAACTTGGCCGAGGTGTGGGGCTATCGGCCTGACGGCACCAATCCTTGCCGCCATGTCCCGATGTTCCCTGCCGGCAAGTCTACCCACCTCATCAGCGACGAGGACATGGGCAGGCTGTTCCGGCAACTCGACAAGATCGAGGCCGAGGGGTTGGAGAACTACGTCATCCCGCTGGCGATCCGCCTGCAATTCGAGTTCGCCGGCCGCCGTGGCGAAATCGTCACACTCGAATGGGAATGGGTCGATCTGGAAAACCGCCGCGTCGTCTGGCCCGACAGCAAGACCGGTGGCATGTCCAAGCCCATAAGCGAGGAAGCCTACCGGCTGCTTTCGACTGCGCCGAGGCAGGAAGGCAGCCCCTACGTACTGCCGTCGCCGCGCCATCCAGGGCAACACCTGACCACGGGCGAGTACTACGGGGGCTGGAGCCGTGCGCTCAAAGCGGCGGGGGCGACACATGTGGGGACGCACGGCATCCGCCACCGCTCGGCGACCGACATTGCCAATTCGGGCATCCCGGTCAAGGTGGGCATGGCTCTGACGGCGCACAAGACCGTGGTGATGTTCATGCGCTACGTCCACACCGAGGACAAGCCGGTGCGGGAAGCCGCCGAACTGGTGGCGAATCGGCGCAAGGCAATCACGGGGGGGCGCCGCACCGAAGAGGTGAATGCTTGATCCGGTGCAAGATATCCGTTCCGTCGCCAGCAGCACCTTCAATGCTGCTGGCGACATCCGGGGGCCGACCAACGGGCAGCGCTTGGCCAGCATCCACCAACGCAGCGTCATGCCCACCAGCGGGCGCTACGCGAAGGTGAACTCCAACGAATTGTCGTGACGCGATACGACAATTTGCAGAAGAAGTGTTATCTGGTTCCGTTCTGCGATTGCTGCAAGGCTTGTTCGAGCCAACCGCTTTCTTCTTCGGCGACGAGCTGTTGCATTGCGTCCAATCGGATTGCCTGCGCGGACCTCCGACGGGTTTCAACCTTTCCGGGAGTCATCTCCGACTGCAACTCAGTCTGCATGCATTCCCCCAGAACGTGCTGGAATTCCAGCTCATCGGTACGGGCGAAGAGTACGCGCCGATGTGCATCATCGATCAGCATCAACCTCACAGAATTCAGGCGCAGCAAGTGACGCCAGCGGCGGTCAATCGATACGAAATAAGGAATGAAAAACGAGCCGAGCTGACTTGCCGTAGCATTCTTCTCTAAGACACGGAGGAGAGTCATGTCCCAAGCCATGCCGCGAATCTCCTCCAACATCGTCTTGGATCGACCAGTGATCGGGCCGAAGAACGGCGACCCCAACTCGGAAGTCATGCCGCTCCATATGAGGTGCAACTCGGTGAGCGGGATGGCCCCCATGTTATGGATGCTGAAACGCAGCAGTTCGCTCAAGATGCGTCTCTTATCTGGCTTGCGTTTCTCGTGCCACAGTCGGGCAAACCGCAAGAGCAACGCCTGTGTCCCAGCGCTCTTGGCTTCGTGATGAATGACATGCTCACTGGTCTGCAACTCCGACAGAAAGGCCTCGGCTTCGGGACGGAGTGAAGCCTTTAGCTCTTCGCGTGGGACATCGAAAACGAAGCGAGTGGGATCATCCCGAAAGGCATCCCAATCCAGGTGATCGAGCATGCGGAAGGCGATCAACGTATTCAAGGGGCGTTCATTGCGTGGATCGTCACGGGTCAGGCGGGTGTTCTCGATGAGGAACGGCAGCACATCGAATTGCACGTTGCGGTTCCGAGCTTTGAGCATGAGGACCTCGTCGACCCGGTTGCGATCGACCTGCTGGATTCTCTCACCGGCGATGGCCGCACGCATCTTCTCTGCAAAGTTCGAGTCGAAGCTCAGCGAAAAATCGATCAGTGCATTCGACCGGCCGCCAGTGAACCGTGCTTGTATGCTGGTCCCGGCGGACATGAAGAACGCTCGTGGGCCCTCGAAGAACGGGGTGACGTACTCACTGGAGGACAGGCTGAGGCCAAGTTCGAGGTTGATCGCGCCTGGGGAATCGGTGCAAATGACAGCGCGAAGACCTGCGCATTCCGCCGCACGTTGGGACTCGATGGCGTCAAGTGCGGCCTTGTCGCTGTTGAGTAATGCAGAAAATAGGGCGTCTACGATTGGGATATCAGGCACGAGTCGGTCCTGGCTATAAACGGATGCCGCCAGACTTCGGCGTGGCGAATTGTTCGGGCTGACGATCGCGCACCACCGATTCGTGAAAACTCTTCACGTCCTCATGGCGGCACATAACCAGGCCCGGAAGTTTCTTGAGACGGGCTTTCTGAATGGCACACATCATTTGTGTGCTGGCCATCGAATGCTCACGCCGTCCGGAAGCTCAAGCTCAAGTTTCGGGTCCAGCTTCCGGTCTGGCGCAATTGTGAGCAAGTCGAGGGGGATGCTCCACTCATCTGCAAGTTGAGCCTTCAGTTCCTTAACCGTAAAGCCCCGGAATGACAAACGCCATACTCGCCCGTCTGGGCTATCGTTGTCCTTGTCTTCACTCAGCAGACTGCGTTCCCCAATCGTCAGCGCCTTAACGAGAGGTGGTGCGCTCCGCTTAACGCTCAACTCCACGACCACTTCCTGAGGTGCGGTGGAAGGAACAAAAGGAAGCTCGTCACGATACGGTTCAAGCGTCCGTTGGATGAATAGCATTGCGGGCTCGTACTTCTTCACCGTTTGAATGGCCAGCAACTTCTCCAAACACCGTCCCTTGATCTTGCCGGAGCGGAACTCGCCAGCGGCATTGAAGTAGACCTCGAAGAACATTCCGTTCAACATGTCGAGCGCCCGCTCGATTGGAATGGAAGCTAACTCCTGACGCAGCTTGTCCAAGAACGCGACCGCCCGATTCTCGTTTCCACAAGCGCATTGATATAGATTGCGACCCAGCACAAAGGCTTCATCAGCACTGACCTTGCCCCAATCGAGTTCCAGTACGGCCACGACGGCCGGATTCTGCTGATACCAGTTGTAGGTCTTCATCGCCTTAATGAGACCGGCAATTTTGTTTCCGTTCTTTAGCGGGAAGTCCACATCTGCCTTGGCCTCATCCGAGTACGAAAAGGCCTGCTTCAGGCGTACACCGGCCTTTCGTAGCTTCTTGGTGATGAGTTCGGCCAGTGCGGCGGGCGAACGACCGGCAAGAGCAATGTGTCCAGTTGTCTTCAAGAGACCGGGCACTTCGACGCTCTCATCAAAAAAGGCCGGCAGGATGTACTCGCGGCTTTCGGTGAATGCCCGAGCTTGGGCGCTCTTGCGCTCATGGTTCGTCCACAACTTCTTGCGGTACGCGTCGGAGACGAACATGACAGTGAAGACAGCTCGGTTCTGGTAGACATCGCTCAGGTGCGTGTACAGATTCTTTCCCCACAAATCGACTTCCTCGAACTTGTCGTAAAAGACATCGACGCCTTCGGCTTGCAACGCCTTGGCCACGGCATCGACATACACACGATCTTCACCGGCAAAGGACAAGGCGACATGAAATTTTTTTGGCACTTCGGTAGTCTCCATTAAGAGTCGATAACCCCAGGCAGACGGGGCGGACCGTTCTTCGCTCCATCATTCGGTTCGAGTAGGGCACGCAGATTCGCTCGTATCGTTTCGGCAACCGTTGAAGTTGGCATTCCGTGTAGCCGGCTGAGCGCTTCGACCACTATGGCAACATCGGCAGGTTTAGACGGGCGATCGCCCGTCTTTGTGAAGGGGCCATCGGTCTCAGTCAATAGCCTATCGAGCGGAATCAGCGCGACCATAGATGCATGCCGCGTATTTTCCAACATGGCCGCGTTTATCGAGAAATAACACCCCAGTTCGAGAGCGCGCTGCGCTTCTGCCTTGCTGCCGGTGAACCAGTGAAGTACGACCTTCCCCTTAGATGGAGGCAAAAACGATTCGATATGGTCAAGCACAGCCTTGGCAGCTCGAACGCTATGAACTGTGACAACCTTGCCCCCCACGTCAGCGCAACGCTGAAGGACGTGTTGAAAGACTTGTTTCTGCAGGTCCAGGGATTTGTAGAAGCGCGGACCCGCATCGAGGCCGACTTCACCAACGTAACGCGCCTCCGACAGGTAGCGATCCCACAGTTCAAGTTCGCCCGCACGCTCTGCGACCAATTGAGGATGCAGCCCGAGCGCAGCTCGGACATGCTTCGTGCGCTGTGCGAGTTCGTGATTGCGTGGCCACGCTAACGGTGTTGTTGTCACCGCGAGGGTGAATACGGCAGCCGCATCTGCCTCCCGGATCGCAAGAGCGTGGTCCGGATAGAGATCGACATGGCAATGGAAGTCCACAAGACCGGCCGAAGGAATCATGATTGCCTCCTCGTTAACTCGGTCTCGCCTCGACACCATCGATCAGACGCTCGACTTCATCAAGGCCTCGCCGATAGACATCGGCCAGCTCATTGAGATGAGCCGACTCGTCCGCGAGGGAGCCAGGCTTATGAATAAGTAGATTCGCAAGCTGCGGTCTTGTACGCAGGCGCTCAATCGCGTACTGAAATGATCTGATCTGCTTTCCTGTCGATTCGCGCGTGTCCAGCGGCTGTGCGTGTAGGTCTTCCACGGTGTATATCGTCGCGTCACCTCCGACACCCCATGCCGTAGTTAGGGCTGCACGACGGATCAGGCACGGAAGGCAATAGCCGCAGTGTTCGATGCCAAGTCCTTGCCACCGACCCTTTGTCGGGGATGAACACGACAATGAATCGGTTGCCAAATTCTTCAACAGTGTGGGATTCAGACAGTTTGTGGCCATTTCGCCCTTCGTCTTGTCCCAGTACTGGTTTCGGATCTCGCCGTCTATGCCGAGTATGCCGAGCAGGTCGTTCCACCTAGCCATGTAGTAAGGATGCGTGGTGCGGGTGCTGTTCGATCCGAGCCGCAGTGGGTCCAAGGGCACATTCAGAGCAATGAGTCCATTCTCGGGTACACGCAGAATGAAACTTCGCCCCAATCCAGTACCCGCAAACACCCCGAGCGCGAAGAACAGGAACGACCTACCGCGTGTGCTGTTCTCTGAACCGACGCCTTCCACAAGGCCATCTACAAAGGTCATTCCGACCCGTAGACGCTCGAAGGACGACTTGTTGAAGTGCTTCTTCAATCCCGTGAATAGCTTGCCCTGCGCGTCGCTTGTCGCGCCTTCGCCGAAATGACTGACTAACAACGGTGTGGCGCCGTCTTCCAGTAGATCAATGGCGCCAATCAAGCTATCCAATCCCCCCGAGAACAGGCTGATGGAATCAAATGGTGGGGCAATCAAGCTCGGAGGCGCCACCTGGGTGATCGTTGCGAATCGAGCCGGACGTGCCCTGAACCCAATCATCCAGCGGTCGCCCGTTAAGAAGTCCAGTGCTTTCTTCAGCGTTGGTCCTGCCGCAGCCCAGCGAGCAGGTTCGCTAACCGGAACGACCAGGCGTATCTCTCGCGTCCAAGAATCCTGCGACTGCTCGGCACGTGAGATGCGGGTATCCGCTGCATGGACATGCGCGGCCAGCACCAGTAGATCAATGCCGATCTCAGAGGGAAACACGCCGATCTTCTTTAGGCTCGTCAGCGCGCCACCGATACCATGATCCAAGGACTTTTCGCCGGCGACGAGTTGTAGGTATGTCCTCTGTTCATCGGTTCCAACCGCAACATCGAGACTGTCGTCAGGGCCGAAGCGGCCCGCTAGGAGTTGTCGCCTCATTGGTCGGCCTCCGCATCACCAAGAGTTTGCAAGATCGCAAATGCTGACTCGTACACGGCGTCTACGAAGCCCTGAATCCGCTCGGGCGTGAGATTTGGGGTCTCCGCCCGAGCCCGCGTCAGCGCGTCGCTCACTCCGCCATGGATGAAATCGCGCAACTGCTGTTCGACGCGATGCGCAGCTTGCGCGTCTGTCGGCATAGTCACGGCCTTGGCGCCGATGTCATTGCATATGCGCGCTTCTATCGCGTGCGTGGCATACAGCTCGAAAACCGTTTGCATCTGATCTGGGGTAAACGTGGATAGATCGGTTAGCCCTTCACTTGCCAGTTCAACGATGGTCTCGATGTATGCCTCGCGGGCAATTCCTTCATCCACGGTGCCTGCGCCCGGACAGATGTAGTCGGCTAAGCCCACGAATATCTCGGCGATCGGACGACCTGCCAGCGACTCCAAGTCCAGCGCACGCAACGCCTCGCGCACACCGCGCGCCTGCGCGTCGGCCAAGAAGCCAAGGAGTCGCGCGCCGGCACCGCGAGAGGCGCCCATGCGTTGTGCAGCCTGGCGTGCGCCGCCGGCAGACGTTGAAACGTACTTTGATACGGCACGCCCCAGACTGGCCCGATCACTGCCGCCAGAACCGGCGAATCGAGTGAAGCTATTGCGCGCGCCCGAGAAGCGTTGCGGGTCCGCCGTTTTCGGAATGGGTGGCCGGTTTGGTGGTGCAGGGGGCGCAGCGCCATCTGCGGGAGGCTGGCCATCAGGGCCAACGCCAGGACTTGCAGGGTTGGGAGGAGCGTCACCGCCATCACCGCCGCCCAGCCATGACGGGACGAGCGGGGTTCCGCCGCCAGGGCCACCATAAGCTGTCGAGGTTCCCATCAGCGCACTCCCTTCACATCCTTAAGCGCCGCTTCGGCGCTGGCCTTTAGGCCGGGGTTGTTGGTGGCTTTGCTCCATTCACCAAGCAGCTTCGTCAGGCGGGCGGCGCACTCAACATCTTTGATAACGCCCTGCCAGCCGCTGACAGCCCAAGGGCCGCACTTGCCACTTGGCAGCGCCTCCAGGAAATCCATCAACCGGGTCTGTACGCCGGGTTGCGCCTTCACGAGAACCACGAGGCCATCGATACCCGGCGGCTTGGTGTCGAAAGCGCCGGTGCTCATAATCTTCGTACGCACGGCTTCGAACACCTTCTCCGCTTCAGGCTGCACGAGCTGCTTCAACTCGGTCTCGTAGCTTTGGACAGTCATCTTGCCTCCGAACAGCTTTTCCACCACACCGGCCAAGTGCCCCAGCACCGATACCGGGCCGAAGTAGTCCTTCTTGTCCTTGGTCACGAACAAGTAGGGGCGCAAATCGATACCAGATAGCTTCGGCGACAAGCACGCCCAGTCGCATATCGTTTCTGAGGACTTCCACTCAGCCAACACGGCGTTGTCAGGCATGGATGCTGGTTCGCCGGACTTCTGCCCCTTCCGCTCACCAGCTTGAGGCTCCTTACCGTCAGCCGTCGCCAAGTGCTTTTCCAGGGCATCGATGTCTTCACAAAATCCGTGCGGATGGACCGCTGCGACAAATGCGATCTGCTCGAACAGCCGTGGTATGAAGCGTTCCGCGAGCATGAGCTTCGCGAGTACGGGCAATTTGATGTCGTCACCGAATCCGCGTGCTGTCGCAGTGCGCTCGCGCAGCAACAACGTGTTGAGGAAACGTTTTATCTGACGCGGGTTGCCTTTCGCGCCGCTTGCCAGGATGGGGCCGATTTGATCGCTGAGTGCGAGCGCGTTATTCGCCTTCTCAGCCTGCCTTCCTAGCGCTGTCTTGATGGTCGCAGAATCCAATCCGCCGCTGGTCCAAGGACGTTTCAGCTTCTCCCTTGCCACGCCGATCAGCTTCGCGTAGTCCGCGTCGTCCTCACCGATTTCGGCGCCAGCCAGCAGCAACGTGACATAAATTCGTGTCTCGGTCTCGCCCAATGCCGGAATACGGAATGGAACCTGGATGAGTTTTTCGAGGTAATTTCGCGCGTAGTCCCGCGGCCCGGTACTGTCGGGCAGATCGGGGAAGTGCTTGCGCACTGCGTACTCGATCATCGCCTCGTCGGCTGCGACGACGAATGCGGTCCGGGCAGTGAAGACGAACAACCGGATGGCTTCGAGAGTTTCGATAGCGGTGTCGGGCAAGCAACGATCGAGGTCATCAATCAAGACGACAAGTTGCTTGATACCGGCGTCCTTTAGAAGTCGGTCAAACGCCTTGCGGAACGCCTCCACTTCCTCCGGTACGTTTTTGGACTCGCCCGGCTTCAGCACGGCCTTCACCTCATCCACGGCCATCGTGAGGTTTTCCTTCGCCGCAATTTTGGCTGGGTCTGCCACCAACGCTTCAAGGGAGCCGACGATGGCTCCGATTTGGTCAGGTGTTGGTATGCCTGTGAAGGCGGTCATCGCCAAACCGCCAGCCCTCTTAGCAACCTTCAGCCAGTCGATCCGGCTGAACACATCCTTGACGGTGGCCGCAGCTTTGGTTAGGGCCGGACGCTTTTCGACCAAGCCCGTCACGATCCCTTCGATTAGGGCGATCTTCGCGTCCTCGAACCCCTGGAATCGCCAGCCGTTGAACTTGAGGCACAGGACATCGTCCGTGTTGGCGAAACCCGCCTCGATCATTTCGAGCACGCTGGACTTGCCCGCGCCCCAATCGCCGTGTACCCCGATCGTTACCGGATGGTCGGGCTTCGCGCGAAGCAGCCCTATGATCGTGGTGGCGATGGCCTCGTTATTCAGCAGATCAACCTTGGTTTCGTTGTCGGCTAAGATCATTGGTCTTCTCCCTGTGCATACAGCGTCGCGCCGGCTATGGCGTCCTTTGGCCGCAACAATGCGGCTGCACCCAATCCCACACACTGGCGCAACCGATCGTCGTCCAAGTTGTTCAGGTCGTTAGCGTTGCGGACGCCAGCAGACAGCAGCGCCAGGTATTGGCCTCGCGTCAGTCGCACCGAAACCTTGGTGAGTGGCAGTGCGTCGGCGGGCAAACCGAATTCGAGCCGCTGAAGAATTTCGTCCAGACCTTGAAGGAAATCAGGTTGATCGGGGAACAGCGTTGCCTGAATCTGATGCGCGGAACGCAGATGAAAACGAGTCGCGTCGGCAATGCCGATGATGTTGCCGTAGCCGATGGCACCGCCAAAGGGCGTCGTGGAGTAACGCTTCTCCAGCACATCGACGGGCGTCCCCTCAATCCAATCATGCAGTAGCGCGGCACGCTTGCATCGTGCCCAAAACTCGATCTGGTCACGACAGTACCGCTGCAGCATTTGAGGCATCTGGTGCCCGAAGCGCTGTGCCGCCTCTCCAGCGCGCACGCTTTCGGATTGCCCCTTCTTCATGACCGGCGTATAGATGGCATCCAGTTCATCCAACACCTGGACCATCGCGAGGATGTGGCCGGGCGGTGTCTGCGCGACGTTCAGACGCCCCATCAATTCGACCAGGCGCAAGCTCGACTCGAACGACAGGGACGAAGCACCGCACGCGCGCCCAAGGAGCGTTAGGTGAATGAGATCGCCTTCGCGCTCGGCAAGCCCTGCCTGCAATAGGCGATCAACCAGAGCAGTCACGTCCCGCTCCACCATCGCAACCCATTGCGGATTCGCGCGAGATGCCGAGTACCCTCCGAAAGTGTTGACCAGCAGGCCCGGGATTTCGTCAGCACGGACGCCGCGCACCTGACTGAGCAGACGCAGCGTCCATGTCGGCAGGTCACGTTGTTGGAAGGAAGACCTTACGTCTTCAGGGATACCCAGCACATAGCGCTGGAAAAGCTGCGCACGTTCCATGGGCGTGTCCGCCAGGATGATTGCCTTGCCGGTCTCATTAAAGCCGAGTCGCCCAGCACGACCTGCCATGTTCTTGTACTCGGCCACCGTGAACTGCCGACCGTCCTCGCCGACGAATTCGTTCTCGACGAGCACCACCGTCGAGGCCGGAGTGTTGATGCCGGCCGCCAAGGTCGTGGTGGCGACCAGGGCATATATGCCACCCGTGGTGCTGCGATACCCTCGCTCGACCGCCTCGCGCTCCGCCCGCAGCAAATTAGTGTTGTGGAATGCGGTGCCGCCGACCAGGCATTCCCGCAAGTCTTGCGATGCGCCGGTCAGGTCTTGGGTGGGAAGTGCATCCAGGATGGCGCTGGCCGGCGGCAGGCCAAGTTCCTTGGCGAGGTACTTCGCACACCCCTGGGCCGGACCACGCATGTTGCGGAACACCAGTAGCTTCTCGCCCTGACCCACCAGTTGCTGCGCCAGAGGCACGATCACATCCTGCGAACTGGGTTTGTCGCGACGCTGCACGATGCGGTGCGAAGGCAGTAAAACCTCGGTCTTCGTAGCCCCGTCGGTATCGACGTATTGGAATGTTCCTCGCCGGTCGAGAACGCCTTCGATCAACGGCACGGGCCGCTCGCGCGACAATAGCAGCGGAACACCGAGCCAGCGATCGAAGCTATTCAGATTGCCAATGACTGCGGACAGGATCACGAGCTGCGGCTCGACGCCATGCTGCCGGGCCCGCAAGAGCAGAGAAAAGATCAGCTCGACCGTGATGCCGCGCTGCGGGTCCGTGATGAACTGCCCTTCGTCCAGCACAACCAGGCCGAGCTGACTCAGTAGACGAGGCGAGCCCAGCGCTAGGTTGAGGAAGGTCTCATAGGTAAAGAAGCCCAGGTCATAGCGCCCAGCTAAAACGGGACCGATGCCGTCGGTGGCATCCCCACTGCAGCGGACCACGCGCAGTCCTGCGGCCGAGTAGCGCTCAGTGAACTCCTCGAACTTCTCGTTGACGAGCGCTCGGTAGGGCAACAGGAATGCCGCCTTCTTGCCGGACGTGACCGCTTGAATCGCCGCCACTTCGCCGACCATCGTCTTGCCGGAACTTGTCGGCGCAACAACCAACAAAGAATTTCCGTTGAGCACGCCGAACTCGTTGACCGCCTTGAGTTGCAGCGCGTTGAGGCCCTGTGGAAAGTCGGTGGCCCACCTCTCGACAATCTCGGGAGGGAAGCCGTGGGCGGAAAACTCAGCGAACGATCCAGACATCTGCTGGACGGCTCTGGTGGGAAAAGCCGCAGCGTAGTTGTCGCCGCGCTTGAGCGCCGGGAATGTCAGACCACCCTGCACACTGCCCAAGAATACGGGCGTTTGCGTGACGCTGATTCGCTCGGCCTCCACACGCGCCAGGCGGATGATCTCCCCGGCGATCTCAGGAAAGCTGACTGAATCGCCTGCCGTGCCGGTCAAAGCCTCAATCACGGCGTGGGTGAGCAAGCCATGCCCGGTGCCTGGCTGTTCCCACGCGGATTCATTCGTCGCACAAGCGGCCAGAAGGATGCGGCCTTCGCCATAGATGCCCGTAAGTGCGAATGCGTTGCGCGGGCGTGCCACTGTCTCCAGCACGCGCGCCGGCGCCTGGCCGCTGAAACAGCAATCGAGGATGCATAGGACAGCGCGGGCCTTGGTCGCCCTGAAGGCGTCCGCCAAGCCAGCCATCGATAAGGCTGTCCCTGCCAGGTCGCCCGCCTTCGTGTCGAACAACACCAAGTTGCCATCCGGAGAACCGTGTCCCGCGAACGCGATAACCACCACGTCATCTGAACTTCCGGCGGCCAAGGTCCCGAGCATGGCCCCTGACACTTCCGCGTGGGTGGCAGCCTCGTCCACGAGCAGGCGGCCACTCAAGCCTTCGATCGTATCGGTGAACAGTGCCCACAGGGCCGTAGCATCACGGCGCGCTCCGCCCAGCTCGGGTATGGAGGTATCGAGATGCTTGTTGATGCCTACGAATATCGCCTTGATCGCCATACGTGCTCCTCATCCGATTCGGGCAAGGAGTTGTTCGATCACGTCGCAGGCCTGCCGCTGCCGCAACGTCCTCGCCTCACGTTGCTCTGGCTCGTCGCCTTCGCCCAGCTCGAACTTGGCGACCGACACCGGACCGTCCTTGCGGTAGCCCTCGGCTTTCTCGTCGCTTGCGAAGCGGCTGCGCAGGATCGCCAGCGAGGCGTCGACGACGGCACCGTGCTTGCCGTTGCGCTCCTTGTGGAAAGCAGCAGCCACGGCGTCCAGTCCTTCGGATGCATGTTCAATGCAATAGATCAGATCGTGCGCGTCCTTGCGTTCGAAGCGCTGATCGAACGCGAACGACTTCAGGCAGGTAAAGCTGACCAGGTTGGCATGCTTGATCTGTTCCGTCGCGATTCCGTTGCCACCGAGGAGTTCAGCCTGTATCTCGGTGACTTGGTGAAGGTCAAAAACGATGGACGAATACGGGATATTCAGTGCAGAGATAGTGCCTTCGGTCGGCAATGGCTGTACCTTGCCACCAGCGATGTCCGGTGCATCCGCCAGCAGTTCCAGCACCATCAACGCGCCATGTTCAGTGCGGGTCTGCCAACGCCAGGAAAGCTTTGTACCGGCGCTGTTCTCTGCCCGCTCGAACCCCATTTTCTTGAGGTTGTCTTCGAGTGTGTGATACGCCTCGGTATCGGCTAGGATTTGCAGGTCAATCACGATGTCCACGTCCAGCGTGCCTGCGTGCGCCGGCACTACCGGAGGCCGCTCGGCAACGAGATATCGCGGCGTGAGTCCCCCGATCAGGTAGACCGACTGCTTCCACGGTCCGAGACCGCGCAGCAGCGTTACGAGGACGCGTTCGCAGTCCACCGTGTACTGGTCGCTGTAGCCGTCGAACGTTGCAGGTTTTGCCATCAGAATCCGATCCTTTCCTTGCGTAAGTGCTCGGCCATTTCCTTAGCGCGGCCTTCACCGCGCAAGAGGTCGAGATAGACCTGGACCGGACTGGCCAACCAAACGCCCCCGACGTTTTGCCGAAACAGCAGTTCTCCCGCCGACTTCGTCTCGATGACCGCGAGGTTCGCCCCTTCATTGACGACGCGCGCACCCAGCTCAGCCATTGCCGTCTCGGCACTGGTGCTGGGTAGCAGTCGAACTCGCACCTGTGAGATGCCGGACAAAAAGGGGGCATAGCGCTGTGCAGCGGCTTCGTAGCTCACCGCGTAAGCGACCTGATGCGCATCGAACATCTGGCCGAGCCGTTCGATCAGTGCATCAGATTTCAATCCGGGCACGAAATACCGGCGCAGCACTGGCGCGCGCTGCGTGGCGAACTGCTTCACCCAAGCATCGAGCAACGCACTTGGCTCGCGCAGATGCCGTTCCTTGCTCGGCCCTTGTCCTCGCGACACCAACCAGTCGAACCGCTCCAACTCACTCAGCACGTCCGAGGCCGTGGATGGGGCCACCTGCGCCCGTTCGGCCACTTCGGTAACACCAAACCATTCCTCGTGATTGGCTAGGAGCGCGTACAAAACCTGGGCACGCCGGCCGGAGAAGAGTGATCGCACCGACTTTTCCAAAGTCTTCGGAGCCGGCTTGTCGATGTAGACGTAGGCACCAGCGGCCGGCAGGAAAAGGCTTCCGCCGCTGTCGAAGTAGCCGATGCGCTCGGCTCTGAGCAATTCTTTCGCCCCCGGTGAAAGCGACTCGGCGATCAGCAAGTGCTGCACATCGGCGGAGTAACCATGCTGCAGCGACTTCAACTGCCACAACGCCTGGCGCACATCTCGTGGATAGACGGACTTCTTTGCCTCAACCAGCAAGACAATCGATTTACCGGCGACGTGCAGATCAATCTTCGCGTCGACGCGACCAACGGCTTGAACAGCAGGCTCCGACTGAGTCAACTCGGCATGCACGTCCGGCAACTCCCGGAGTGAATCCAAGAACTGTTCGATCAGGGCGTGTTCCACGAAGGTCGATTCGGTCATGACGGCCGTTATTTCCTGTTCAGCGAATAACTGCACTATACCGAATATTCGACATAAATGCCATATTCGCTGTGCAGCGAATTCTCTCCAGGTGATTTGGTGTATGACGGTCGTCCCGGCGTTCCGCCGGCGGGCTCGCGGGCTGCGCCCCGCGCCTCATGTCGAGTCGCGGCCATCCGGCTTTGATCCCTGACGCCTCCGGCCTCTCTCTACGTTCTCGGCCTGCGCGCTGCGCTTGCCCATCCGTCATCTCTGCGGGCGGGGTGTGGGCGGTCTTGCTGTTCCCTTCACCGTATCACGGCGTTCTCGCCGTCAAGGGCTGCGCACGCCATGCGTGCTTGCGTCCTGCGGCCGTCTGCGTCCCCTGACTGCTTGCGCTGCGCCGTGCTGGAGCCGGTTCCGGGCAATTCCGCCCGAGCAACCGGAGCACGATCATGTCGCAACTTTCTCTGTCTCTCGATTCCTCGCTGCTGGTGCGTGACGACCAGGGGCGTTATCTGCCAGCTACCGCTGACCAAATTCTGGAAGCAGCGCGGTACGTCATCGACCAGAAGGTCCCGCGCGGGACGCTGTTCAATTCGCCGGCGTTGGTCAAGGACTACCTGCGCACCAAGCTGGTCAGCTTCGAGCACGAGGTTTTCGCTGCCTTGTTCCTCGACAGCCAGAACCGTCTGATCGAATACGTTGAGTTGTTCCGCGGCACCATCGACCAGACATCGGTATATCCGCGCGAAGTCGTGAAAACGGCGCTGCAACACAACGCAGCGGCCGTGATCTTTTCGCACAATCATCCGAGCGGAAATTCCGAGCCGAGCCAGGCGGACAAGCTACTGACCCAGCGCCTCAAGGAAGCCCTGGCGCTGGTGGACGTGCGCACACTGGATCACATCGTCGTCGGTGGCGAGGCCACTACGTCATTCGCCGAGCGCGGCCTGCTCTGACCCAGGGGGCTTCGGCCCCTTTTTTGCTGCGCCTGACGGTGCAGCTCCGGCCCTCGTGGGCCTGCGCGTGCTGCGCACTTGCCGAAGGCAGGTGTGCGTGGGTGATGGTGTGAGGCGGTCTTGCTGTTCCCTTCACCGTATCACGGCGTTCTCGCCGTCAAGGGCTGCGCGCCGTTGGCGCTTGCGGCCGTGGCCGTCTTCGACCCCTGACCGCTTGCGCTGCGCCGTGCTGGCGACGGTTTCGGGCAATTCCGCCCGAGTAACCGGAGATCGTCATGAACGATAAATCACACGTTTCCCTCGAACAGCACGTTTGCCTGGTCTGCGGCAAGGCGTTCGATACCGGCGCCATCCTGTTGGATAAGCGTCTACGCGCGAGCATGGAGCACCATACGGCGACGGGCTGGGGCCTGTGCCCCGAGCATCAGAAGCTGTCCGATGACGGCTTCGTCGCGCTGGTCGAATGCGATCCGCAACGCAGCGGTTCGCAGGCCGACCGGCGCATGAAGCCCGAGCAGGCGTACCGAACGGGACGGCTGGCCCATCTGCGGCGCACGGTGTTCGCCCAGATGTTCAACGTACCGATCGAGGACAAGCAGGCGTGCGTGTTCGTCGAGCCTGGTGTGATCGACCAGTTGCAGTCGATGGTGGCGCCGGCGGCGAGCTGATCGCGTCGCACAGCCTTCGGTGCGTCGTCCATGCGGGGCGGCGCACTTTTTTCTGCTGCGCCCGGTGCGGGTTCCTTCGCGCCTGCGGCGCTGCGCTTGCCTCCAGGGGAAAGCCCTACGGCCTATCCCCGCCGCGCGATGCTTGGCGCCCCTCAAAGACCGCCGAACCGGCTGCGCCGGCTCGGCCAGAAACCAACCGCAACTCCAGCAGCAGAGCCCGCTTCCCGATGCCTTGGGCATGGGGTCTGTCCTGGGCGTGATGTTCATCGACCCTTGAAGTCCGGGCGTCCCCGGCCAAGCAACAGCAACATGGCCGGTCGCGCTGTCGTGCTGCGCATCGAGCCGCCTGCGGCGTCTCGTCCCTGTCGGGCTTCCATCGTTCCCTCGCGCTGCTCGGCTGACGCCTCCGGCCCGGCTTCCAGATCCGGGCCTGCGCGCTTCGCTTGCCGCGCAGTCGGCAAACAGGGATGGCCGTTGCCTTGTTCAGCCGTCTCCCCTGACTCCATCACCTTGCTCGCGACTGTAGCCCGCGGCCATGTGCCGTCAAGGCGCGCAGGGCCGTGTCCTCGGCTGCGCCTGCGGGCCGCACCAACCCTGCGCTTGCCTCCTTGACGGCCCCCAGCCGCGTGCTCCTGACCGTCGCGGGCGATGAACTCAGGAAAGACGGTGGCAACGAGGCCAACCGGGTTCTTCGTACCGACCGCACCGAACAGCCGAAAGGCTGGGCTCCGAATCTTGGAATCCGGTGTGCGGTGTGAACAGAAAACCCTTTTTGTCAGGAGAAAGATCATGCAACTCGCATCCCGTTTCGCTTCCCATTCCCCGTCGTTGCGCAGCGATTCCCCGCTGTCCGATGACCAAATCCGCCGCGTGGCCCCGTCTATCTTCGCGGACGCCCCGCATGAGAGCCGTTCCGAGCGGTACAGCTACATCCCCACTGCCGCCGTGCTGACCGAACTGCGCAAGGAAGGCTTTCAGCCCTTCATGGTGACGCAGACCCGCGTGCGCGATGAAGGCAAGCGTGAGCACACCAAACACATGATCCGCCTGCGCCACGCCAGCCAGATCAACGGCGCGGAGGCCAATGAAATCGTGTTGCTCAATTCCCATGACGGGACGAGCAGCTATCAGATGCTGGCCGGGATGTTCCGCTTCGTTTGCAGCAATGGCCTTGTCTGCGGCGATACCGTGGCGGACGTGCGCGTGCCCCACAAAGGCGACGTGACCGGACACGTCATCGAAGGCGCCTTCGAGGTATTGAGCGGCTTCGACCGGGTGAAGGAATCCCGCGACCTGATGCGCGGCATCACGCTGAACGACGGCGAATCCGAAGTGTTCGCCCGCGCCGCGCTGGCCCTCAAGTACGACGACCCGAACAAGCCCGCGCCCGTCACGGAATCGCAAATCCTGATGCCGCGCCGGTTCGACGACCGCCGCCCCGACCTGTGGAGCGTGTTCAACCGCACGCAGGAGAACTTGACCAAGGGCGGCTTGCATGGCCGCGCCGCGAATGGCCGCAGGCAGAGCACGCGCCCGGTGCAGGGCATTGACCAAAGCATCCGTCTGAACCGCGCTCTGTGGCTGCTGGCCGATGGTATGCGCGCCCTCAAAGCCTGAATTCCCCCTCGGCAGGGGCAGGCAGCAGCCCTTGCCGTCTCCTTTGCTGCTGCATCCCTGAACCAATAGGAGTTATCACCATGAACGCCATTACTCAAACCGAAGCCCGTGCCGTCAATAGCGTCGCCGCTGTCACGCTGGAAGCCGCCGACCCGACCAAGAACCTGATTCTGGTTTCCCTGTCGCGGCTGGTGCTGCGCCCCACGGGCCGCAACGTGCGCAAGATCCCGCGCATGTCCATCCCCGAACTGGCCGCAAGCATCCAGCGCGTGGGCCTGCTGCAAAACCTGATCGTGATTGCCGCTGCCAATGACGGGCATTACGAAGTCGTGGCCGGTGGCCGTCGCCTCGCAGCCCTCAAGCTGCTGGCGAAGAAGCACCGCATCCCGAAGGAATGGGAGGTGCCTTGCCTGCTGGTGGCCGATGGCACGGCCCGCACCGCCAGCCTCACCGAGAACGTGCAGCGCGAAGCCATGCACCCGGCAGACCAGTTCGAGGCGTTCGCCGCGCTGGTGGCCGAAGGCCGACCCATTGAGGACATTGCGGCGGATTTCAGCGTTACGCCGCTGGTGGTGCAGCGCCGCTTGAAGCTGGCGAACGTCTCGCCGCGCCTGATAGCCGACTATCGCGCCGATGCCGTGAGCCTTGACCAGTTGATGGCGCTTGCCATCACCGACGACCACACCGCGCAGGAAAGCGCGTTCTACGATGCGCCAACGTGGCAGCGTCACCCGTCCAACTTGCGCGATCGCCTCACCGAGCGCGAAATCGACGCCCACCGGCATCCGCTGGTGCGCTTCGTCGGACTGGACACCTACGAGCGGGCAGGCGGTGGTGTTCGCCGCGACCTGTTCGCGGAAGGCGATGCGGGCGTGTATCTGACCGATGCCGCGCTGCTGGAACGGCTCGCGCAAGACAAGCTGGCAGGCATCGCCGCCGAGGTGCGCAGCGAAGGATGGGCATGGGTGGATGCCACGCCCAGCGTGACCCATGCCGACCTGCATGCCTTCCAGCGTGCGCCGAGGGAGCGCCGCGAACCGACCAAGCGCGAGGCCCAGCGCATCGAGAAGCTGCAAGTCAAGATGCAGGAGGTGGGCGAAGCCCTCGATGCAGCGCTGGACGCGGAGGACGAACAAAAGGCCGACGCGCTGCAAGAGGAAGGCGAGGCCCAGGGCGAACAATTGCAGGCGCTGGAAGATGGCTTGCAGAACTACAGCCCGAGCGTGAAAACCGCAGCCGGGGCCATCGTCACCATCGACCGCAACGGCGAGGCGGTGATTCATCGCGGGTTGCTGCGCGAGGCCGATGCCAAGGCGCTGCGCACGCTGGAGCGGCTGCGGCAGGGTTTCGCCGAGGGTGAAGCGGAGAACGACGACGAAGGCGAAGGCGAAGAGCCGCCCAAGAGCGCCGCCATGTCCGACCGGCTGGCGCAACGCTTGAGCGCGCATCGCACGGCCGCGCTGCAAATCGAAGTCGCCCGGCATCCGCAAGTCGCACTGGCCGCGTCGGTGCATGGCATGGTGCAGACCGTCTTACAGGAAAGCCACTACGGCCAAGATATGCCGCTGGGTGTGCGCCTCACGGTGCAAGACCGGCTGGAAGGCATGGCCCCGGACTGGTCGGAATCGTCCGCCACCATGGCCCTGCGCGAACTGCAACAGGCGTGGGGCGGCAAGCTGCCCGAGGACAGTGCCGAACTGTTCGCCGCGTTGCTGGCGATGGAGCAAGGCGAACTGGTCAAGCTGCTGGCCGTGTGCGTAGCTTCGACGGTGGATGTGGTGACGCCTCGCGCCACGCCGCGCCAGCCTGGCGGAGAACTGGCGCAGGCCGTGGGCCTCGACATGGCCGCATGGTGGCAGCCGACCGCAGAAGGCTATTTCAAGCACATTCCAAAGGCCGCGATTCTGCAAGCTGTGAGCGAGTACGCGCCGGAGCACGCCACCCGGCTGGCCAAGCTCAAGAAGGCCGACATTGCCAGCGAGGCCGAACGGCTGGCCGATGGCACGGGCTGGACGCCCGCCATCTTCAAGGCCGAAGGCCCGCAGGAGGAAGGCCGGGAGCAGGTCGCCCCAGAAGATGCCGAGGTCGTGGCAGATGAACCCGCCGAGGCGCTGGCCGCTTGACCCGCGCCGAAAGCAAGCGCTCCGGCTTCAACCGGGGCGCTTCGCTTGGAAGGAGAGTCACCCAAGACCCACACCACCAGCCGCCCGCGCATGGCGGCAGTCTATGCCTCCGGCACGGTACGCGCCCGCCGCTGGCACGGCGAAGGCGACGTGCGCGGCTACCGTCCGCCTTCGGGCTGGACGGCTCGCGCCGACCTCACGGACATTCACCCCATCACGGGCCGCGCCTTGCCGCGTGCCATTTGGTGGCTTATCGAGACGAAGGAATAAGCAAGCCAGCATCGGCCCCAGTCCGTTCCATTCTGGGGCCGATGGATGGCAAAAATCCGGGCGCAGCGGTGGCCGCGCCCGGTGTCGAAGGCCAACAACCGATTCAAAACGCCGCCACCTTCGCGGTTGCTCAGGCGGCGGTGTTGACGCGGCCTGGCATCCCGCCCGGCAATTGCGTGCCCGCATGGGCCAGGACGCCAAGGCGCGCGTAGTACGCGGAATCATCCAGCAGCTCACAGCCTGCTGCCGGCATGGCCCGCAGCTTGAACGGAGCCGATTCCATCAAGCGCGTTTTGTCGTTTCTTTCCTGGAAGTCTGGAACTGCCAGGGCGTGTCGGCGCGATGCGCCGCCGGGCTTTCGGGCTACGCCCCGTGTCGTCTTTGCGGTCACGGCCATTCGGCTTCAATTCCTCACGCCTGAGGCGCTGCGCGCTTCGCTTGCCTCCAGGGGATCGGCGCAAAGCCCATCCCCGCCGCGCGCAGCTTGGCGCCCCTCGAATACCGCCGAACCGGCATCGCCGGATCGGCCTGGCCAGTGCCCCGCCGCATTGGGCAGGGCGTGGCGGATACGCCGTGGTTTGCTGCGGCAGGTTGTGCGAATGCGTGTCGTCCTCAATGCTGGTGGTTCATCACCACAACGTCACGACAGACGATTCACGGACACGCCACCCAGCCTAGCTATGGAGTTTCCACACCACGCCTCAAGCATGCCGCCGCAGGATGCTGCGGGGTCGTTTGCGCTTTCCGTTGGGATAATCGACTTTACCCGCATCAAGGGGCAAGCCAGTGCAGCCGTCCAGTGGGAATGCCGAGCTGGCCCTGTCTCCTTGCGTGGCGGTCGTCCCATGCGTCCTTGGCTTGTCGTGAATCCTGGCGGGGGCACGGCTGCGCCTCGGGCTTCATGGCCGCAACCGTCCGGCGCAAACAATTTCCCCTGCGCAGTCACTGCGTTCGGCGCATTCCTCGCGGGACAAATTCTTTGTGCCTCCCGGTCCTCCACTGCGTTTCGGCCGCAAGCGATGCGGCCCGCCCATCCCCCGCCTGACGGATCACAACAAGGACGCGATGGGCGCGACCTTGGTTAACCCGTAAGGAGAAACATCATGACCACCATCGGCATCTTCACCGCGGACAAAGACGGCTTCACCGGCACGATCCGCACCCTGACGCTCAACGTCAAGGTCAAGCTCGTCCCCAACGAGAAGGAAAGCGAGAACGCCCCCGACTTCCGCGTCCAGGCGGCCGGCGGCTACGACATCGGCGCGGCGTGGAAGAAAATCAGCAAGGCCGAGCGGCCCTACGTGTCCGTGACCCTCGACGATCCCACGTTCCCGGCGACGATCTATGCCCGCCTGATCGAGGAAGAGGACGGCACGCACAACCTGATCTGGTCGCGCAGCAAGCCACAGTCAGCCTGACGGCCACCCCAGCGCCCCGCCCATTGCGGCGGGGCGCTGGGCTGCTGATCGCAGCACCACAACCGCTACGACTTGGCCGCTGCGAGCTGGCTCTCGGTCTCGGTCATCAGCACGGCGGTACTGCATCCGAGCGCGCTAGCGAGCTTGAAGATGATCGCCAGTGTGGGCATGTGCTCGCCGCGCTCGATCTTGCCCACGTGGGAACGCTCGATGCTGGCCAGATTCGCCAGCGACTCTTGTGCGATGCCACGTTCGGCCCGCAGCGCGCGCACCGCCGCGCCGAAAGCTTGTGCCAACTCGGCATCAAAGGTGGTGGCACCGGTCGGCCGACCGGGTTGGATGGATCGCTTCTGCATAGACAGAAGCGTCCAATTTAGAGACAATTAAAACCACGTTATCTTTAACTCATTTACTGCGGTTTTTCGTGCTTCCGTGCCTTTACGGAAAACCGCATCTGTGAATTTCGACAGAACCGGGAATCCGTATCCGTGCCTTCACTGACCCGAACAATTCCGCTTTTCCGATTCCGTGCATGTGCGGATTCGATGGCTTGCGTATCCGTGTTTGCACGCGAAAGCGCACTTCTGGTTCGGTGGTTCCACGCTTTCACGGAAAAGCGAATTCGTGCATCCTCGGTTTTGTGTGGTTCCTGACCATGACCCAGCCATTCACCACCGCCGACCAACGCGCGCAGCTGCTCGCCAACGGCGCGGCACGCGCTACAGACCAGAACATTGACCTACTGCCCGTGGTGCGCCTGTTTACGCCTGATGCGCACGCAACCTGGTTGCTGGCTGCACTCGATCCGACCGATGGCGACACGGCCTGGGGTCTCATCGACCTCGGCATTGGCATGCCGGAGCTGGGAACGGTCAAGTTGTCCGACCTGGCAGGGATCGTCGGGCCGCGTCAGCAGCCCATCCTGCGCGACCAGTATTTCCGCGCGTCGCGGCCGTTATCGGAGTATGTCCGGCTGGCGCAGACAGACGGCTCGATCCCCGACTGATCGAGCCGCATGGCTCCGCTGCTACGGGCCATCCAGACGCAGGCTGTTGCAGCGCATTGTGTCTTTCTCGGTCTGATTTATGACGCTGGCAATCTGAATCGCCACTCTTGCGCCAAGGCAGTGCATCCCTGACCGAAAGGGACATGATGCCCGGAGCGGCTTGCGACAGGGTATCCGGTGCTGCGCTCCATTTCCTGGCTGCGCAGCCGTCGCATTCGGACGATCCACGTAAGACTTTGGAGCCAATCAGTCTTGACACCGCTCATTACAGGTTGAGTCTATCCCTTTGCTGGGTGCGCGTTGAGGTTTCGATGGTGTGGCTCCAGCGTATCGAGAACCGTGGCGACGATCCATTCCCAACAGGAGGTTGCGTCATGGCTGATCGAAGCGCCGAACCTTGGTATCCCACTGCCGCGTATCTCTACGTGCTGCATCTGGATGATCTGGCACTGGCCTGGGAGTATTTGCGCCGCCATCCCGATTACCGCCTCGACTGGCTACACCGTCGCCGCCAGCCGGAGGCAGCACACACCTGGGGATTGCGCATGTTGGAAGACCCGGCCCTTGATGCGCGCGACGCGCATCCAGCTTGGTTTCCCGGCCATTCCTGTACAGCGCAGCTTCACCCGGACGTTGATCCACCACCGGATGCTGCCGCGTTCGAGTTGTGGCGCATTCCAGGCCACAAGCACCTGATCCACGATGGTCAACGTCTGATGCTCGCCGCGCGCTGGCCCGGCTACAGCCTGCGCCTGACGTTGGCGCAGAGCTTGGAGGATGGCATGGCCTACGTCTACGCCATCCGCGCGTGCGACTTACCTTGCGCGCGTCGTTGCATGCTCCGGGATGAACTGGAAAAGCTGACCGTGGCTACCGAAGGCACACCGGCAGCAGTGACTCGACCACGGCCTGCGCCAACTGCGCTGCAGGAGCTGCACACCCTGCAGGCGCTCGACGCCACCCTGGCGGGAGCGTCCGCGCGCGAAGTCGCCGAAGGGGTTTTCGGTTCCGACGCAGTAATCGGCGGTTGGTACGCCGATGGCGGCTTGCGTTCCCGCGTTCGCCGTCTGGTACGGCGTGGCCTGACGCTGATGCGCGGCGGCTATCGCCGCCTGGCCCACCTCCAATAGCTTGGGGAGGGTCGATTTGCCGTCACTGCAAAACGACCCTCAACGGGACGCATCGCTTTCTTGAGACTGCCTCCATCTGGCCGCGCTGGTGCGGCCGGGCTGTCCTGACCGATGGAGGTTTATCCGATGCGACCCGCTCCCTTGCGGCCTGCTGCCGCGCACACCACACCGCTGCAGCCTGCTGCTGCACAACCTCAACGCTACCTGACCAACGACGAGGCCGCCGAGTACCTACGCCTGTCGCCACGCACGCTGGAAAAGCAACGCGTGATCGGCGGCGGTCCGCGCTTCCGCAAGTTCGGCCGTCGCGTCATGTACGCGGTGGCCGACCTCGATGCTTGGGCCGACCAGCGCAGCTTCGAGGCCACGTCCGATCCCGAGTACGCCGAGCACCACTCGGCCGACAGCCGTGCGCGCTGATCGGCGCTTCGTCGGTGGCTATTGCCATGTTCAGCCCTTCGCTGCCGCCCCGGTCATTGGGGCAGCGTCCAGCGCAGGAGCGGGAACAGCTCGATCTGTTCCGCGCGCTGCCGGGCGACATGGCGCCGCGCGACAGCCAGGATTTGATGGCCTTTCCATTCTTCTCGCTGGCGAAGTCGAAGCGCGTCCAGCCGATCGACTTCCGGGCCGGGGGCGTGACGATCCGCGTGGAGGGAACACAGGAACATGGCATCGCCACGATCTGGGATGCAGACATCCTGATCTGGGCTGCCAGCCAGATCGTGGAAGCGCGCGACGCGGGCATTCGCCCGTCGCGGCTCATGCGCGCGACACCCTACGAGATCCTGCGCTTCATTGGGCGCGGCACATCGCTGCGCGACTACCAACGCCTCAAGGCAGCCTTGGATCGGCTGCAATCGACCACGATTGCCACCTCTATCCGCGAGACGACCGGGCGGCGCCTGCATCGTTTTTCGTGGATCAACGAGTGGAAGGAACTGGCCGATGCCCACGGCACGCCGCAGGGCATCGAACTGATCCTGCCGGACTGGTTCTACGCGGGCGTGATGGATGCGGCGCTGGTGCTGACCATCGACCCGGCCTATTTCAAGCTGACGGGCGGCATCGAGCGCTGGCTGTACCGCTTGGTGCGCAAGCACGGCGGCAAACAGCCGGGTGGCTGGCAATTCGACTTCAAACACCTGCACCGCAAGTCGGGCAGCACGGCCAAGCCCTACGACTTTGCCTGCGACTTGCGCTTGCTAGTGGTGCGGCAGTCGATGCCGGGCTACGTCCTGGGCATCGAGCGCATGCCGGACGATGGGGCCGAATTGCTGACCTTCCGGCCCGTGCTGCGAACGGCACGTGGATAAATTCTGGAAAACCTGTGAATGGCCTCGTGCTATCAGGCGTGCCGGGTATCGTGCTATCGGGCGTGTCCCTATCGTGCTATCTGGCGTGTGAAATCACCGGAAAGCCACTAACGGCGCGGGTTTCCGGTCTCTCTAACTTCCCTAACTTAAATCCTCTAACTAATAAAAGAAGCGCGCCGTTTCGGTGGATAAACACCAAACGGCACGGGAAGCGTTTCGCACGGCGAATAAAACCCGGCTTTCCAGCACGGAGGGCCAAGCCATGATTATCGCCTTGCTCAATCAGAAAGGTGGCGTTGGTAAAACCACGCTCGCCACGCACATCGCCGGCGAGCTGGCAATGCGCGGTCAGCAAGTCATTCTACTGGACGCCGACCCGCAAGGCTCGGCGCTGGACTGGACGCAGCGGCGCGCCCAACAGGGCTTGCCGCGCTTGTTCAGCGCCGTGGGCCTCGCACGCGAGACGTTGCACCAGGAAGCGCCCGAGCTGGCGCGCAGGGCCGATCACGTCGTCATCGACGGCCCGCCGCGTATCGCAGCCCTGGCACGCTCCGCGCTGCTGGCGGCCGAGCGCGTACTGATCCCGGTGCAGCCGAGCCCCTACGACTTGTGGGCGTCTGCCGAGATGGTGGCTCTGATCCGCGAGGCGCAGGTGTTCCGGCCGGCGCTGCGCGCGGCCTTCGCTATCAATCGGCGTGTTAGCACGACCATCATTGGCCGTGAAGCGCGCCAGGCGCTGGCCGACCAGCCGCTGCCCGCGCTGCGCTCGGAAGTGCGTCAGCGCATCGTTTTTGCGGACAGCGTGGCTGCTGGTCGGCTGGCTCGCGAGACGGCACCTGAGAGCGCCGCCACCCGCGAGATCGCTGCGCTGGTCGATGAGTTGCTGCGGTGGCCGACATGACCATAGAACGATCAACGCATGGCAAGCGCGTTGGCATCGGGGTACGTCCGCCAGCGAACCCGCATGCCGAAGCGTGGGTTCGCCAGGGCGAAGCCAACGACCTCCAAAAAGGCGACCTGTACACCGCGCGCTTGACCCTCGACATCACGCCCGCGATGCGTGCGCGCATCAAGGTCTCGGCCTTCACGCAGGGCGTGACGGTGGCCGAACTGCTGCGCGCATTGCTGGAGCGCGAATTCCCGGACGCATCTATGGAGAAAGCACCATGAACGTTCACGCCTTGGCGGCCGAAGCTACCACGCCGCCCATCGTTGCGCCGTCGCTCGCGGCACTCGCCGGCCAGGTTGGCATCGCAGCTCCGACCCACGTATCGCTGGCCTACGTCGAGCAACGCTTCAAGCTCTATCTGCGCTTTGGCGAACCCGTGCGCACGCTCCAGCTCGACCGCTGGCGGCGCTGCGCGGTGTTCCTGCCTAGCGCGATGTTCTGCCGCATTCGCTGGCAGGCCAACGACTACGGCACGGTCCGCTGGCAGCTCATGGTGATGCAGGCTGGCACGCCGCTGGACGCCGTGCAGCGCATCCCCGGCGTGCGGCCCGGTGCATGCCTGCTGCTACATGCCGAAGGCGAACCCGCAGTGCTATCCGTGCTGACGCAGATCGATGCCATTGAGGCGCTGGGGATTGCCACCATCGACGTTTCGCCCGCGTACTGGCGCACGCTGGGCAACCGTCTGGCGGCCCGCCTACCGTCGCCCGAATACACCGCCGAGCGGCACGCTGCCCGGCTGGTCGGGAGGGCGCAGCCATGACGGCCCATTCCGCCGCCACACGCACTACCAACGCCACGCTGCGCGCTCGCATCGTGTTAGCTGGCCTGTCCGCCTGCGGCTTCGCTGCGCTGGCTTGGGCGTCCTTAGTGTCACCGCTTCCGCGCCTGATCTACAACCCGTCCGACAGCGTAGCGGTCGGCTGGTATCGAGTCGATCCGCTCGACCACCGGGGTGACTCGCTGCCGCGTCCATTGTTCGTGGACAGCATCGTGCTCGTCCCTCTGCCGACCGAGGTGGCCGCGCTGGCTGCGCAGCGCGGCTATCTGCCGACGCACGTGCCGTTGCTCAAGCGCGTGGGTGCGGTCGCACCGCAGGTGGTGTGCATCGTCGGTCTCAGCGTGCGCATCGATGGTGTGCTGGTGGCAGCCACCTTACCTGCTGATCGTATGGGCCGACAGTTGCAATCCTGGCAGCAATGCCGCCGTCTTCAACCTGGCGAACTGTTCCTGTTGAGTGTGACAAACCCGGCATCGTTCGACAGTCGCTACTTCGGGCCGGTTGCTGTGTCCACCGTGATCGGTGTTGCGCATCCGATCTGGCTGGAGACGCGTCCATGATGGCCGCCTATTCGCCGCGCTTCATCGTGCCATCTGACGTGTCGTTTCACTGGTCGTCGCACTGTCGTTGCGCGTGCAGTGCGTGTGCATTTGCACCGCACTTCGCGCAACCTCCGGCTCCGTCCTTCTACGTGCAGGCGTCTTGCCTCGAACGCGCCCGGCCGGTGGCCGCAGCCGTGTTCGCCGGCGGGCTGGCTGCAAGCAACTCAGCGCCACCGGGCCGCCGACGCCTAGAGCGTCAGCGAGAGGCAAAGGCGGAAGGCAAGATAAAAGGTCGCGGCACCATGCCGCTTGAAAACCCTGTCTGCACGTGGGGTTGGCGCGGCGCGCGCCTTGGGACGGCAGCGTGCCGCGAAGGTGCGCAATGCCGCATCGGCATTGGCGAAGTGGAGTGCTTCACCCGCCCGACTACGCCGGTCTTGGATGGAGGCACAGAATGAGCAATAAAGACAATGACCGCTTCCGGCTGCGGCCTGGTGCGCCGAAACAGCGCGGCGACGCCTTCATCAGCAAGGTACTGCGCCAGACCAACAAGGCCGGCGCCAAGCTCGGCAAGACGGTCGGCAAAGTCGACCATCGGCCAGGTTCCCGGTTGGGGCGTGGCCACGTCGCGGCCCGCTTCGCTGGGGCTTCGCTCACGCCCAACGCCCGCCGCGTGACGATCAAGGCGCGACTGGTCAATCTGTCCAAGGCCGGGCCGCGTTCGACCACTGCTCACCTGCGCTACATCGAGCGTGAGGGAGTCGATCGCCAGAGCGGGCCGGGCCACGCCTACGGCCCGACGACCGACGCGGTGGATACCACCGCCTTTGAGGAACGCGGGCACGAAGATCGGCACCAGTTCCGCTTCATCATCTCGCCAGAGGACGCCGAACAACTCGACGATCTGCGCACCTATACCCGGCACCTGATGGCTCGCATGGAGGCCGATCTGGGCACGCGACTGGACTGGGTAGCCGTCGATCACTGGAATACCGACAACCCGCACACACACGTCGTCCTGCGCGGCAAGGACGACACCGGCAAAGACCTCATCATCTCCCGCGACTACATCGCCGAGGGGATGCGCCGTCGGGCCGCCGAACTGGCGACCGAATGGATGGGACCGCGCACCGAGTTAGAGATCCAGCGTGCCATGCAGCGCGAAGTCGGCCAAGAGCGGTGGACGGGGTTGGATCGCACCTTGCAGCGCGAGGCCGTGGACGGGTTTGTGCGTCCGGAGACTCTGGCCGAGCCCCGGCTGCAACGCCAGAGGCAAATGCTGATCGGCCGTCTGCAGCGCTTGCAGCTCATGGGCTTGGCAACCGAGCAACGGCCCGGAATGTGGGCGATTTATGCCGAGGCCGAACCGACCCTGCGAGCCATGGGTGAGCGTGGCGACATCATCCGTACCATGCAGCGCGCCATGGGTGGTAAGCAACGTGATCTAGCTGTGTTCCAGCCCGGCGAGGAAGGCCGCGCCATCGTCGGCCAGGTGGTTGGCAAGGGCCTGGTCGACGAGTTGCACGACAAGGGCTATCTGGTCATCGACGGGATCGAAGGCAAGGCGCACTACGTCGCGCTACCGCCGCGCTCGGAACTGGAGCAGTACCCGACCGGCGCCGTGGTAGAGGTGAAAGGCTCGACCGGCTTGCGCGCGGCCGACCGGAACATCGCCGCGTTGGCCGTCGATGGGGTGTACCGCACCGATCATCACTTAGCCATCGCGCAGGGACAGGCCACGCCAGACCGCAACCCGCACGAGGTGGTGGCTGCCCACGTGCGGCGGCTCGAAGCCCTGCGCCGCGCCGGCATCGTGGAGCGTATGGCCGATGGCGTCTGGCGCGTACCAACAGACCTACCGGAACAAGGGCGTCAGTACGACGCGCGACGACTGGGCGGCGTGACCGTGGAGTTGCGTTCACACTTGCCTATCGAACGGCAGATGCGCGTCATCGGTGCGACCTGGTTGGACCAGCAACTGATCGGTGGTGCCAGCTGCATTGCCGACAACGGGTTCGGCAGCGAAGTACGCGATGCGCTGCGGCAGCGGTCGGATTTTTTGATTGAACAAGGGCTGGCCGAGCGGCGTGGTCAGAACGTGATTCTGGCGCGCAATCTGTTGGGGACGCTACGTGGACGCGAGATTGATGCCGCAGCCAAGGCCATCGCCACGGAGACCGGCCTGACGCATCGGCCGGTGGCCGATGGGGAGCACGTCAGCGGCATCTATCGCCGCGACGTGCAGCTCGCCAGCGGACGCTTTGCGATGCTCGATGACGGCATGGGATTCAGCCTGGTGCCATGGAAGCCAGTGATTGAGCAACGGTTGGGCCAGACCATGACTGCTGTCATTCGTGGCAATGGCGCGTCATGGGAGTTTGGGCGACAACGAGGACCATCTGTTGTTTGATGTAAGGACTGCTCCGCGAGGTATCGAGATGAAACTCCTTCTTGATGATCCGCGTGCACTCCTCGACTTTCCGAAGCTCTTCTCGCCGGCCTTCGTGATGAACCGCAAACCCGCGGGCTCAAGCTTCCCTCTTGAGCAGCTCGCTGTAGAAGTCCAAGAACGTAGAAACCCGTGCCAGGTGTGATGTACCTTTGGACATCAACGCATAAACTTCCGCGCTCGCAAAACGGTAACGGGGCAGAACACGCACCAGCGTTCCCGCGTCAACCGCTGCGGCCAGTTCTTTTTCCGGGCGTATGCCAATGCCTAGACCGGCATACATTGCATCAGCCAACACGCGACTGTCATCGGCTTCAAAGTTGCCTGCAACCTGGATCGTCTCTACATTCCCTTGTTCGTCGATCAAGCGCCATTCGTTTTGCGGTGGGTTGGAGGCGATGCGAAGGCACATGTGTTCCGAGAGATCGGACGGCGCCTTGGGTTTGCGTCGCGATGCGAAGTAGCGCGGGGCTGCTGCCAAAGCCCACGAGACCGAGTGCAAGCGCCGAGCAATCAAGCGGTTGTCTTTGGGCGGTCCGACATGAATCACGACGTCGAATCCACCCCCAATGGGGTCGACCGGCGTGTTCACCACCAGCATCTCCAGGCGAAGATCCGGGTTGGCGTCAAGAAAGCTCGCGATGCCGGCCAGAATGCCGGGGCTGCACGCGCCACCCGGTAGAGCCATGCGAATGGAGCCTTGCATGCTATTCAGGCGAGACTTGATGGCATCTTCAGCAGCCTCGAGCTCTTCAAGCGCCCGCTGCGCATGCGCATAGAGCACGCGACCTTCGGCGGTCACGGACACCGCACGCGTTGAGCGGCGCAGCACCTTGACGCCCAGGTTTTGCTCCAGACGGATCACGCGGCGGCTCACGGCGTTGGTCGTCAGCCGCATCATGCGCGCGGCTGCTGACAGGCTGCCCAGTTCCACCACCAGGGTAAAGGTCTTCAGTTCATCTAGGTCATCGAGCACCGCCATTGTCACTCCACAAGTGAATAAGTATCCATGGATCATCAACTACCGCAATGCAAGAGTATGGCAGATACTTTCGCCACGGACGATATGTTCATCTACCAACCCACAAGGACACGCGCATGCAAATCGAGACTGAAATTGTCATAAACACACCCGCCGCCGCCGTTTGGGCGATAGTTGGCGATCAATTTGGAGAGGCACACCGCTGGAGCAGCGCCCTCACTCACACCCACGGTTACGGCAAGGCGATCCACGGCCAGGTCTGTGCATCGCGTTCCTGCGACATCAGGGGCATGGGCCACACTCGCGAGACGCTGCTCGATTTCGATCCGAAGCGCCTCACGCTGAAATACGAAGTGGAGGAAGGTTTTCCTTTCTTCGTCGAACGCGGCGTCAATCGCTGGACGCTGACGGAAGAAGGCGGCGGCACACGCGTTCGCTCGGTTGGCGAGATCACGACCAAGGGTCTTGTGGGCATGCTGATGGCGCCCATGATGAAGATGAAGTTGACGGGACTGATGCGCAACTCACTCGAAGAACTCAAGCACTACGTGGAAACCGGAACGCCGCATCCGCGCAAGGTGAAGGCGTTCGCATCCAAAAAGCTGATACAAGCCTAGACACGCAACGCTTGGTCAGCCTGGCCCAGGCGCAACGTCATGGCTCACACGGTTGACACCTCCCAGATTTTCGCTACAATACAGAATGTTCATTCTGATAAACAATTTTGTATGGCTCGTATTCGAGAATTTGACCCAGACGTTGCCCTTGATAAGGCCATGAAAGTTTTTTGGCAGAAGGGTTACGCCAACACGTCTATTGAAGACTTGGTGAGCGCCACTGGTGTAAACCGCTACGGGCTATATGATGAATTTGAGAATAAGCACGGAATATTTCTTGCCGCGCTCGATCACTATCAGCATGTCGTTTTGGGAGTGTTATTCGGGATGGTGGAACGACCTGGAGCATCGCTGACAGAGATTCGAGATTATTTTGCAAAGCTGGTAGAACTTTCTTCATCAGAGAGTGGGAGATTGGGGTGCCTGATGGCGAATTGTGCAAGTGAAGTGGCTCCCCATGACAAACGTGCTGCGAACAAGGTCGAGAAGTACCGGGCAAGATTGCAACTCGGTTTCAGTAGCGCCCTGTCCAATGCAAAAGTCGCGGGCGAGCTTGCGGCACAGTTTGATGTTGAGCCGATGGCCGATTTCCTGACCGGTGTCATGCAGGGGCTGTCTGTGATGGCCAGGTCAAATGCCAAGCCAAAGATGATGGCAAACGTGGTGGAAGTAGCACTATCCCACCTTCAATAATTTTTTTGCCAATTACAGAACGGTTATTCTGTTATTGGTGTTTTCGTAACGGTAGTTCAACTTTCATGACCAAGGAGTCAAAAATGAATCAAGTCGCATCGGTAGGAAAAAGGTTCCAGGCACATTTACCATCGGCACCCAATAGTTCGATAGCCGGTTCTCTTGCCGCGCTTCGGTTTGAAGGCATCGGCTATTACGATGTGACTCCGGAGCAGATGTTTGCCGCCATTTCCGAACCAGGTGCAATGAGCAAGTGGCTACCTATGCTCAAGTCGCTGCATATGAGCCATGACGCATCTGAAAACGGACCAGTTGCGTGCGGCGTCGGCTCGGAGCGCAGCTGCTCGTTCAGCATGATGGGCGACGTGACTGAACGGGTGATCTGGTGGAACCCTCCACACGGCTATGCGTTCAGCTTTCAGTCGAAAAGCAAGATGATGGTGCCAACGCAAAACCATGCGGTGGTTTTCCTCGTCGAGCCACATAACAACGGCGGCAGCAAGTTCACGTTCCGCACGCACTTCGACTGGCTGCCTGGCCCAATGCGCTTCATGGCGGCGCGCATGATGCCGATGATGCTCAACATGGGGCTTGCCAACCTGAAGAAGCAGCTGGGTGGCAAGGGCGGAAAATTCCGCCGGATCGGATAGGCAATTTGTGCCATCACGGCAAACAAATCAAACATACAAAGGATACCAACATGACAACATTAACTGAAGAAATACGACAATTTACAGTGGGCGCCTATGAAAGACTTCCCGCTGGTTACATCGACACGTTCAGGAACCTGATCGCGCGACTGATAGGGGAGAATTTCGCGGCCCATGCTCCAAAGGCCGGAGAAGCATTCCCGGACTTCATCCTGCAAGACGATGAGATGAAAACGATCAAGGCAAGCGAATACTGGCACGATAGAAATATCATCGTGAAGTTCTATCGGGGAGGCTGGTGTCCCTATTGCCATCTTGAGCTTGCAGCGCTGCAGAGGCATGCGAAGGAGTTCGCTGCCGAGAATGTAGAACTGTTCGCAATTGCCCCGGAAAAGCCCTCGTTCCAACGGGAAACAAAAAAAGCGGCAAACGCAAATTTCAAATTCTTATGGGACGAAAACAGTGCGCTTGCGAAACGTCTCGGCATCGCCTTTACCGTCGACGAAGATGTCAGGAACGTCTACCAGAGACTGAACCTTGACCTGGATTCGGTTAATGGTGAATGGATATTACCGATTCCTGCGACCTTCATTGTCAACAACGGCATCGTCAAATACAGCTTCCTCGATGTGGATTACATGAGGAGGCAGGATCCCGTCGATCTCCTGGCCGCAATCCGCGCAGTCAATCACTGAACTTGTCACCTTCTCGGGGGAAAAATGATTACAAAAAGCAGCAAAGTTAAAAAAGGCGAAGTTGCTCTGTCACATGGCGAAAAAATATTTGCGAAGTTGGTATCGTTTTACGCCACACCCCGTACCGAATACCCAGTCGAGCGGGCCATGCTATTCGGGTATGACTGTTTGCGGATCAATGGCAAGGTATTCGCCAAACTGCACAACGGTCGTCTTGTCCTTAAGCTTCCCGCTAACCGCATCACGGCCTTGGTTGATTCCGGCCAGGCCAGTTTTTACGGACGTCCAGGCCGATTGATGAAGGAGTGGGGTGTGATTTCAACGAAAAAAGACATCATTGCTTTGGCCGAGGAGGCCAGAGTCTTCTCAGAGAACTGAGAATTTTACGAAGCTTGTGGATGCGAAGCCGATTCGTTCCGTCAGTTGACGGAGTTATTTTCCACCAGCTTCAGGATGCCAAAGGTTAGGTGCATCTTCTAAGCATCGTAGAGCGACGCGCATAGCCGCCGCGATCTCCGCGGCCAGCCCCTTGTCATGCACCGCCTTCGCAATCTGGATGCCACCGCTGAGCATGGCCAACATGGCCCTGGTACAGGGTCACCGCTCGCACTTGACGATAGCGGCAATTCGTTATATTATGACCATAATACTATCAGCAATGAGCTAACAAAAGTAGTCCTTCGGCCCTAATTTGAACGTTGAACGTTGGACGCTTGGAATTCACATTTATGACTACCGTCGCAGAACACTATAAAGATCACCTTGCCCCTGTCTACCTATGGATGGCCGGTGGTTTCGATGCCGCCATATCTCGCGGCGAGAGTGAGATCAACTCCGTTTGCCCGAATTCTTCGAACGGACTCACCGCCGTTGATCTTGGAGCGGGCTTCGGCATGCATTCCATTCCTTTGGCTCGTCGCGGCTATTCAGTGGTCGCTATCGACAGCTCCCCGAAACTGCTTGAGGTACTACGAAACCACGTCGAGACGCTGCCTGTTCGAACGGTGGAGGATGACCTGCTGGCCTTTCAAAAGCACTTGGACACGAAAGCGCACCTCATCCTGTGCATGGGCGACACGTTGACTCATCTGACAGAGCGACAATCCGTCGAGCAATTGTTTTCTCTTGTCGCAGAGTCGTTGCACCCGGACGGCACGTTTATCACTACCTTTCGAGACTACACATCACCTCTCGTTGGGGATGGGCGCTTTATCCCCGTAAAGAGTGACAATGATCGCATCCTGACTTGCTTTCTTGAGTACTCTTCCGACTACGTTACCGTTCACGATGTGCTTCATGAGCGGAATGGTTCTATCTGGCAACAACGAGTCAGCTCTTATCGAAAACTCAGGCTCTCGCCGGAGTGGGTATCCACGGCACTTCAAGCCAAAGGGTTTACGGTTCGCATCGAGCCTGGACTTGCAGGCATGGTTCGCGTTATCGCCAAGCGTCTAGCACTGCGTTGAACCGGGCCTGCGCAAGAAGTCGCGCAGGCCGGTTAGCTTCGTTAGGCGTAATCACTGATTGGCCACTATTCAGGTTATAGCGTTAAAAATACATCATAAGATGGGTAACAGGTAACATGGAAAAACTAGCCACGAACACATTTCGAGTTAAGCTCTTCAATAAATTGATGAGTGTTGCCAGTGCGCTTCAAAACATACCTGCGAAGATAACGCCACCGCCCTTCAGACTCATGCAAATTGGCTCGCTGTTCTGGCAGTCCCGTGCGTTGTATGTGGCAGCTAAGCTCGAATTGGCTGATGTGCTTGGCGACACCGAGAAAAGCACACATGAAATCGCCACGGTTTTACAGCTTCATGAAGACCATCTCTACCGATTGATGAGGATGTTGGGTTCAATGGGTATTTTCGATGAAACTGCCCCGCGCGTGTTCAAGAACTCCACAACATCGGCGTTTCTACGTCAAGATAACCCCAAAAACGTGCGTGCCATGATCTTGATGCACAACTCCCAGGAAATGACTAAACCGTGGATGGAATCTTTGGAGGAAAGTATCCGTGACGGCGGCGTGCCATTCGCCAAAGTATATGGTGTTGATGTATTTAGCTATATGGATCAGCACAAAAACTTTGATTTACTGTTCTCTCAAGCGATGGACACGGTAGAAAACCTCACCGGTAACTTATTTTTGGAAGACTTCAATTGGGGGCAGTTCGACCGCATTATTGATGTCGGCGGTTCCAAAGGCAGCAAAACCTTATCCATTCTTAAGTCCCACCCCAACCTAAAAGCCATAGTGTTTGACAGGCCACAAATTATCGAAGCCGCCAAAACCCATTGGCAAGGAAAAATAGCCGCCGATATACTTGTTCGCATTGATTTTCAGGGCGGCAATATGTTTGAGTCCTTGCCAGCTGCCACCTCAGATAATGACCTCTTCGTGTTTGCTGCCATATTTCATTGTTTAAGCGACGAAGAATGCACAACCGTATTAAGCAACCTGAAAACAGCGATTGGCAATACCCGATCATCTGTACTTTTTGCTGATGCCGTTGCTGAGGAAATTCATATTAATTCAACAATAGCCGCTTTCGACATGCAAATGTTGATTGGCACAACGGGGCGTGAGCGTACACCGAGCGAGTGGAAACAATTGCTGGAACACGCTGGATTTGAAATTGTGGAGATCATGAATGTGAGAACCTTTGCCAAATTCATTATCGCCAAACCATTCCGGCCCGGACTTCATGCCTAACGAGACTGGGCAATAACCCGTTTTATGCGATACCCCCCAAATCAAAAGGCTGATACACACAGGCAGATCGTCGAGGCGGCTGCCCGTGAATTCCGCGTTCGAGGACTCGATGGAATAGGAATCGCCAATCTGATGGCGGAGGTTGGCCTCACGCAAGGTGGGTTTTATGCCCACTTCAAAGACCGTGACTCGCTTGTTGCCGAGGCGACAACAATTGCAGCTGAGCAAAGCCTATGCCGGTTAGTCGAGGCCGCCCAATCGGCTCCCGGTCATGAAGTCGAGGCGATGCTCGATTTCTATTTAAGCCCCGAACACCGGGACGATCTCGGCCAAGGATGCGTACTACCGGCAATTACCTCTGAATTGTCGCGCCAGGCGCCCGTCGTGCGCAGCGCGTTCACAGATTCACTCAAGTTCAATTTGAACAAGCTTGCCCGCTTCATGCCCGCGCAAACCAACAAGACCAAGCAAGCCCAAGCCATGGCGTTCATCTCCGGTATGGCGGGTGCCGTAATGCTTGCGCGAGCTATTGATGATCCTAGGCTCAGCCAAGGATTGCTCGAATCAGTGCGCGCCCAGCTTCTTGCCGTTTATGGGGTGGAACGAGCCTGACGCAGCGGGCGTGAGAGGGTGAAAATTCCTATCAATTTTTTTGGCCTTTTATATGTCGTTCATAATATTACAATCTTATTCGTACTTGGAGACTCGTTTCCTCGCCGATGAGACGACACCGTGCAGTCCGCAAAAAAGGGAGATTCGATGATCGCCCAATACCTTGAGACGCTCGCGTTCAAGCATGTCGCGCCGCGTGGGATTCGCCACATTACGCCGGTTAGTCCCGGCCGGGACTCGGAACTCGTTGCCGAGGTCTATAGCCAGATGGAGCGCGAATTTCAACTGGCGCCACCAGTCACCATCCACTCTGTCATACCGGAGCTGCTTGCAGGTGTCTGGAGTGCTTCCCGTGAATCCCTGATTTGTGGGCCAACGGATCGCGTTGCGAGAGAGATCGTTGCGGCGACGGTGTCTAAACTCAATGAATGCCCGTACTGCGTCGACGTACACAGCATGATGTTGGACGGCGCGGGCCGTCACGATCTTGCCGAGGCGGTTGCGGCTGGCCCGAATGCGAGGAGCCTCGATCCAGCAATGGCAGGATTGGTCAAATGGGCGGCCGCGACGCTTTCGCCAGGCGCTGAGATCCTTTCGGCCGCACCTTTCTCCGAAATAGACCGGCCGCAGCTCTTAGGTACCGCAGTGATGTTTCACTACATCAACAGAATGGTGAACGTCTTCCTGGAGGCATCACCGATGCCTGTCCGTATACCGAAAGTTTTCCAGCGCGCCTTCGGGGCGACGATGACCAAGAGGATTGTTTCAGTCGTTGGCAGTCCCGGGGAGTCACTGCACCTCCTCCCAGCGAGCCCTCTGCCGCCGGAGTTTTGCTGGGCCAAGTCGAATCCGGCGGTCGAAGGCGGGTTGTCGCGAATGGCGGCGGTCGTGGAACGCGCAGGCCAAGCGGCATTGCCTGCAAATGTGCGAGAGCTGCTGCTGGAACGGACGGTGCGCTGGCGCGGCGAACAACTGGGACTCAGCCGCAGTTGGGTGGAAGAGGCAATTTCGCCATTGCATCCGTCGGAGAGCGCCACGGCGCGACTGACGTTGCTGACCGCCTTTGCATCGCATCAAGTCGACGACGGTGTGATTCAAGCGTGCCGATCAGACGGTGCCAATGACGAGGTCCTGGTTGCGGCGGCCTCATGGGCGGCCTTTTGCGCCGCCCGCAGGATCGGTTCGTGGCTGACAACGACATAAGAATCAGTAGCACGTCGCATTACTTTATTAACCATCAAGGAAATCAACATGACATTACCTCGCATCCTCATCACTGGCGCGACGGGCAAGACGGGCGTTCAGGCTGTCAAGCAGTTGCTGGAGAAGGGCTTCCCGGTTCGCGCCTTGGTGCATAGCAGCGATGCACGCAGCGCGTCGCTGCAGTCGCTCGGTGCCGAGGTTCAGGTCGGTAACCTGCACGACATCGACGACATGCGTCGAGCACTCAAGGACGTGCAGCGGGCCTACTACTGCGCGCCGCTGCTTCGCAACGCCTTGGGCGCCAGCATGGTATTCGCGGCAGCCGCACAGGAGCGACGCCTGGAAGTGGTCGTGGCGCTTAGCCAGTGGCTGGCGGACCCGCGCCACGCATCGATCCACACCCGCGAAACCTGGCTGGCCGACCAGGCGCTTTCGTGGATGCCAGATGTTGATTTGGTAACCGTGAACCCGGGGTGGTTCGCCGACAACTACATGGCGGCCATGGAGCCGATCGCCCAGTTCGGAATGATGCCGATGCCGCTGGGCGAGGGATTGAACGCGCCACCCTCGAACGAAGACATCGCGCGGGTCGTGGTGACTGCGTTGACCAGTCCAGCCAACCACATCGGGAAAATCTATCGACCAACAGGGCCGGTACTGCTATCCCCCCAGGACATCGCTGCGACATTTGCCAAGGTGCTCGGGCGACCTGTGAAATATTTTGACGCGCCGTCGGGAATGTTCAGCAAGGTGGCACGAGCACTCGACTTCCCGGACTTCACGACCGCGCAGGTTCTTTGCTACTTCGAGGACTATAAGCGTGGCGCCTTCGCTGTTGGCGCGCCGACACATGCGGTGTTAGAAATCACTGGGCAGCACCCCGAAACATTCGAGGCCATCGTTCGGCGCTACGTGTCCGAGTCGCGGTTCGCACGTCGCACCGCAGGGTCGATGCTGCGTGCCATGGGCGGGATGGTTCGCATCATGCTCACGCCGTCGCTCGACACTACCGCCTACGCTCGGAGTCACGACGTACCAACTCTTCGAGGCCCACATCTCGCCGCAGATTCGGCCGATTGGCTGGCGTCCCACTCGGCACCTTCGACCAAGCCACATCAGGCGCCCTCTGCAAACCTCGCCATATGACCTTCGACACACAAGCTATGAGCACCCTATTTATTCTGTTTGTTGTCGCCGTCGCAATGATGATTGCATTCAGCATCATTCGCTTTCTGCCACCACACTACAGGCGTCCCGGCCTGATCGGGTTGGCACTTTGGCTCATTTACGGTGGCACGTTGGGGGTAAGTGGCGTAATTGCTGACGCAACGATCGTTCCGCCCGGTCTCTTCTATCTACTTGCGCCAATGATCATGCTCGTAATGTTCATGGCTCGTTCAAACGTTGGCCAGGCAATTGCATTCAGCATTCCGGTTTGGTTCCTAACCGCAATGGAATCATTCAGGTTGGTTGTCGAAGCGTTCCTGCACGCACTTTGGCGGGGAGGTCAACTTCCACAGATGTTGACGTACCACGGAGCGAACTTCGACATACTGATTGGCATCAGCGCACCGGTTATGGCGTGGTTGATCGCCTCGCGGAGGATATCTGATCGACTGGCGCTGGCCTGGCATGTAGTAGGCATTGCGTTCTTGGCAAATGTCGCAATTCGAGGTGTGTTCACTTCACCAGGCCCACTCAAGCTCCTCGCTACAGAAGTACCCAACATGGCGATCGGCACCTTTCCGTTCACGTTCATTCCGAGTCTCATGGTGCCGTTGGCGTTGGTTCTGCATGTACTGTCGATCAGGGCACTGCGCAAGCGCACGTCGCAAGAGCATGCTAATCCCTAAGAAGAAGATTTGTGGCATGTCGAACAACACGTTGTTGTCGCAAGAAAAACATGGGGCTTGGGATGTCTCGTGAAACCGTGTGTTGCGGCCCCTCCGATACCGCCGACTGGATCAGCGTGTGGTGCGAGCGATTGCTATATCTCGAAGGGAGCTATTCACGAGGACTGGAACGCAGGAGCCCAACAAGACTGAATGAAAGTGTCCGGGGAGCACATTGAGTTGGAACTTCGCCACCTCCGCTACTTCATTGCCGTGGCCGAAGAACTCCACTTCGCCCGCGCAGCTGAGCGACTGCACATCGAACAGTCGCCTCTTTCACGTGCTATCAAAGAACTAGAAGAGGATCTGGGCGTTCAGCTTTTTGCCCGCACCACTCGCAGTACCCGACTGACGCGCGCGGGCCGGATGTTCTTAGAACACGTGCCTCGCATATTCGCCTCCTTGCAGCAGGCTCAGGACAGCGTAAAAGCCGCCGCCAACGGCTTCCACGGCCAATTGCGCGTCGCTTTGTCTGATGGCATCACGCCTACTTGCTTCTCAGCCCTCTTGGCACTATGCCGGCAGGATGAGCCTGAGATTGAGATTCGCCTGACCGAGGTTCCCTTATCGCTACAGGTCAAGGGGCTGCACGATGATCTGTATGACGTAGGGTTCGCTCAATCAGATGAAGTCGGCGATGAACTCATTGCGGAACCCGTCTGGCATGATCCATTGATGGTGGCGGTGCCTGCGCGCCACCCCTTGCTTGTTTACAAGCACCTACCTCTGGATGAGGTGCTGCGCTACCCCTTGGCGCTCGGCGATACGAACACATGCGAGGGACATGCCCGTCAAGTCGAACGCGTTCTGCGCCGATCCAATCAAGAACCATTGATCGCTGAGCGAGTCGCCTCCTTTGACCTGATGATGACGTTAGTGTCCGCAGGATTTGCATTGGGACTGGCGGGCGCTTCGCAAATAGCCGCCAGCCGTGAACCAAGTGTAGTAGCGCGACCGCTGGCTGGTGGCCCGCACATGCTCACTACTTACCTGCTGCGCGTAGGCTGTGAGCCGTCGGATGCTCTGGCCCACTTCATTGACCGGGTCTATGCCGTTGATCCACCAAAAGGAAAAACCACTGCGGCACGCAGACAATCTGCCCCCGTGGAAGGAAGCGAGCCATGAAAAACCTCATCCCATTTTTACTTGCTGTAATGCTGGCAGCTTGCGGCAAATCCGATCCAGACGCGACGACCAGTACGTTAGGGGCGACGGAAACGGTGGAGTCGCTCGCGGCCAATCCTGAGCGATTGAAGGAATTGCGCCAGCAGTGCAAGACAGATCGTGCAACGCTCGGCAAAGAACTCTGCGACCGAGTGGCTGAGGCGACGAATCGACGGTTTCTTGGTGATGGCAAAACACCCTACACGCCGCCGAAGGAATCTCCCAAGTTCTGATCGTGGACGACTCGCCACGAAGCTGCACTTATTTTCTCGATACGCCGCAACGCACCTTTGCTTGCGGCGTTTCTATTGCTTTTTCCTCAGCATGAATTAATGCTTTTTGAGACGCTTTTGTCCCGATAACGGTCTTTGACCGGCCTGGTTTCTCCTCCGATCCTCTCGGCTATGGCACGTCTTCGTGCCACGTGCCACATGGGAGAAATCGGAGGCCGAAATGCAAGGTCAGGGCGTGTTGTTCGGGCAGATCGCTGCTGTTTTCAGCATCGTGATCGCCGGCGTGTGGAGTGCCACACAATGGACAGCCGCAGCCCTGGGCTATCAAGTACGCCTGGGTTTGCCCTGGTTCGATTTCTTCGGCACGCCGGTCTATCACCCGTGGCGGTTGTTCGAGTGGTGGTTCTTCTTTGACGCCTATGCGCCGCGAGTCTTCGATATCGGCGGCGCGATAGCAGGCGGCAGCGGCTTGGTCGCCGCCCTGGTAGCCATCGGCATGTCGGTGTGGCGTTCGCGGCAGTCGAAGCTGGTCACGACCTACGGTTCGGCGCGTTGGGCCGATGCCACCGACATTCTCAAAGCTGGTCTGAATCAGCCAGCCGGCGTTTTTCTCGGGCTGCATGACGGCCAGTACCTGCGGCACGAAGGTCCAGAGCATGTCCTGACCTTTGCACCGACGCGCTCCGGCAAGGGGGTCGGCCTCGTAGTGCCGACGCTGCTGTCCTGGCCCGCGTCTGCCGTCGTTCACGACATCAAAGGCGAGAACTGGCAGATCACCGCCGGCTGGCGCTCGCGCTTCTCCCACTGCCTGCTGTTCAACCCCACCGATGCGAAGTCCGCAGCCTACAACCCGCTGCTGGAGGTACGGCGCGGCGCGCATGAAGTACGCGACGTGCAAAACATTGCTGACATCCTGGTCGACCCGGAAGGCGCGCTGGAGCGCCGCAACCATTGGGAAAAGACTTCGCACGCCTTGCTGGTCGGCGCCATCCTGCATGTGCTCTATGCAGGCGAAGACAAAACGCTGCGCGGCGTCGCCAACTTCCTGTCCGACCCGGCATGTCCGTTCGAGTTGACGCTGCATCGGATGATGACGACGCGGCACCTTGGCAATGCGCCACATCCTGTCGTCGCCTCGGCCGCGCGCGAAGTGCTCAACAAGAGCGACAACGAGCGCTCAGGCGTGCTGTCTACGGCAATGTCCTTCCTCGGCCTGTACCGCGACCCCACGGTGGCCGAAGTCACCTCACGCTGCGACTGGCGCATCGCCGACCTGATTTCATCCGAGCATCCGGTGTCGCTGTACCTGGTGGTGCCGCCGTCGGACATCAGCCGCACCAAGCCGCTGGTGCGCCTGATCCTCAACCAGATCGGCCGACGGCTCACCGAATCGCTTGACGGCAGCGACGGCATCGCCCGCCGCCACAAGCTGCTGTTGATGCTTGATGAGTTCCCGGCGCTGGGCCGACTCGATTTCTTCGAGACGGCCTTGGCGTTCATGGCCGGCTACGGTATTCGTAGCTTCCTGATCGCGCAGTCGCTCAACCAGATCGACAAAGCCTACGGTCAAAACCATTCCATTCTCGACAACTGCCACGTCCGGGTGACGTTCGCCACCAACGACGAACGCACAGCCAAACGCATTTCCGAAACCCTGGGCACGGCGACCGAGCTGCGCGCGCAGCGCAACTACGCCGGTCACCGGCTAGCTCCGTGGCTGGGGCATCTCATGGTGTCGCGCCAGGAAACGGCGCGCCCGTTGCTCACGCCCGGCGAGGTGATGCAGCTCCCGCCGGACGAAGCCGTGGTGATGGTGTCCAGTGTGGCACCTATCAAGGCGAAGAAGCTGCGCTACTTCGCGGACGCCAACTTTAAGCGACGCGTGCAGCTGCCGCCAACGCTTGCGGCCAGCCGCTATGCCGATGTTCCACCTTCGCGGCCCGACGACTGGAGCAGTCTGGCGATCCCCGCCGTACCAGTCGCGCCCGCCGCTGTGGGCCTGAGCGGCAGCGACACCAGTACGACCGACGACGGCGGGCCGCGCCGTCAGCCAGAGCTATCCGAGGTCGCCGAGTACCACCCCGAACAGGAGCCTGCGAGCAACGACCTGGCGCTGCTCGATGACGACGACTTGCCGCTTCCGCTTCCTCGCCAGCTAGACCCGGCCATGCAACGCACGGCCCGGCTGGCATCCCTCGACCCCGACGACGGAATCCAGCTATGAGCCAATACCGCCTCAATCTGTTCATTCCACCCGAGCACGCAAAGCGTCTGGACGAACTGGCTTCCAAAAAAGGCGTGTCCAAGTCGTCCATCGTCGCAGCGGCACTGGCGTCCTGGTTGTCACCGGACGCGGGCGACCAGCGCGAGGCGGCCATCGCCAAGCGGCTTGATCGGTTGTCACGCCAGTTCGAGCGACTAGAGCGCGACCAGAATATCGAGATCGAGACACTGGCGCTGTTCATTCGCTACTTCCTCACCGTCAGCACGCCAGTTCCCGAGGCGCACCAGGAAGCAGCCCGCGCTCAAGGCAAGGCGCGCTTTGAGCAGTTCGTCGAACAGCTCGGCCGCCACTTGCTGCGCGGGCGCAGTCTGGTGCGCGACGTGGTGGAGGAATTGCAGCCGGACGGCGTGCGGTTGGACGACGCGGCGGCGTTGGCCGATGCCCAGGAGCGTGCGTCATGAGCGCGCAACCCGAGTCCTTCACCGCCACCTCCCTCGACCGACGCATCCGCATGCTGCGCACGGCCATGGGGCCTGTGATCGCCGCCGCTCTGGAAGACCCGGACGTGGTGGAAATCATGCTCAACCCCGACCGGTCACTGTGGGTGGACCGCCTGTCTTCCGGTCGCGCACCACTGGGTGTTGAGCTGTCCGAGGCGGATGGCGAGCGCATCATCCGACTGGTCGCCGCACACGTCGGCGCGGAAGTGCATCGGGGCCAGCCACTGCTGACCGCCGAGTTGCCCGAGACGGGCGAACGCTTCGAAGGCATCCTGCCGCCCGCTGCGCCGGGGCCGGCCTTTGCGCTGCGCAAGCGCGCCGTGAACATCATCGGCCTGGACCGCTACGTCGCAGACAGCATCCTGTCTGCTCCGCAGGCCGAGTTCCTGCGCCGCGCGGTGCGCGAGCGGCAGAACATCCTGATCGCTGGCGGCACCAGTACCGGCAAGACCACGCTGGCGAACGCCTTGCTCGCCGAGATCGCTATCACCGGCGACCGCGTGCTGGTGCTCGAAGACACCATCGAGCTGCAATGTGCCGCGCGCGACCACGTGCCACTGCGCACGCGCGCAGGCGTTGTGTCTATGACCGAACTGGTGCGCGCCACGATGCGGCTGCGCCCCGACCGCGTGGTTGTTGGCGAGGTGCGCGGCGGCGAGGCGCTGGATCTCATCAAGGTATGGGGCACCGGACATCCCGGTGGTATTGCCACTATCCATGCCGGTTCTGCACTGGGCGCGCTGCTGCGCCTGGAACAGTTGGTTCTCGAAGTCGCGGTGAATCCGCCGCGCGCCCTGATCGCCGAGGCGGTGAACGTCGTCGTGTTCATCGTCGGCCGCGGTCGCAAACGCCGCATTGAAACCATTGCCCGTGTCGCTGGCTTCGACGACGCGGGTTATCGCATGACGGACGTTCTGGAAACGCCGTTTCCAGAACTGCTGCCGATTTCATCCGCCAATCCTTCCCCGTCCATCACCCACTCTGGAGAACTGCCATGACGCACACCCATGCTTTCCGCTTTTCCGTAAATCCGGCTTCGATCCTCGCTCGCCTGCGCCGTCTGGTCGAGCCAGCACATCACGGCCTGCTGCTGGCTGCCGCGATGCTGACGATGGCCGGCACTGCAAAGGCAGCCGGCTCCTCGATGCCTTGGGAAGGGCCACTGCAATCCATCCTCGACTCCATCCAGGGACCGGTGGCTCGGATCATCGCAGTCATCATCATCATTTCGACGGGGCTGGCGCTAGCCTTCGGCGATACGTCAGGGGGCTTTCGCAAGCTGATCCAGATCGTCTTCGGTCTGTCCATCGCGTTCGCGGCTTCGAGCTTCTTCCTGTCGTTCTTCAGCTTCTCCGGCGGGGCTGTCGTATGAGCACGGCCAACGACCTGCCGGGCTTCGAGATTCCGCTGCATCGCTCGCTGACCGAGCCGATCCTGCTGGGCGGTGCGCCGCGCACCGTGGCGATTGCCAACGGCACGCTGGCCGCCGCCGTGGGCCTGGGCCTGCAACTGTGGATTCCGGGCTTGGTGCTCTGGATCGTCGGCCACTCGCTGGCGATGTGGGGGGCGCGCGTCGACGCGCAGTTCATGCAGGTGTTTGCCACCCACCTGAAACACAAGCCGCTGCTGGACGTGTGAGGACCATGCCATGCTGAACCTCGCCGAATACCGCCAGCGCCCGGCCTTGCTTGCCGACTGGCTGCCCTGGGCCGGGCTGGTCGCGCCCGGCGTCGTGCTCAACAAGGACGGCAGTTTCCAGCGCACGGCGCGTTTTCGCGGGCCGGACTTGGATAGTGCAACGCAGGGCGAACTGATCGCCACCACAGCGCGGCTGAACAACGCACTGCGCCGGCTTGGCTCTGGCTGGGCGCTGTTCGTCGAAGCCGAACGCCGGCCCGCAGCGGACTATCCGCACTCAACTTTTCCGGAGCCGTTGTCCTGGCTGGTGGACGAAGAGCGGCGCGCCACGTTCGAGGAATCGGGCAACCACTTCGAGAGCGTCTATCACTTCACGCTTCAGTACCTGCCGCACGAGGAATCCCGTGCTCGCGCGGCCAAGATGCTCTACGAGAACACGCCCACGCAAGGCGTCGATTGGCGCGAGCGCCTGTCGGCCTTCGTTGCAGAGACTGACCGCATCTATGACCTACTGGAGGGTGTGATGCCGGAGATCGCCTGGCTTGATGACGGCCAGACGCTGATCTACCTGCATGCGACTGTCTCGACGCGTCGCTACCGCATCGGTGTGCCGGAAGTGCCATTCCATCTCGATGCACTGCTGGCCGATGCGCCGCTGGTCGGCGGCCTTGCACCCATGCTGGGCGACCAGCACCTGCGCGTGGTGACAGTGCGCGGCTTCCCGACCTCGACCTGGCCGGGGATTCTGGACGACCTCAACCGGCTCGGTTTCGCCTACCGCTGGAGCACGCGCTTTCTGTGCATGGACAAGGCCGAGGCCGAGAAGGAGCTGGGCCGCCTGCGCCGGCAATGGTTCGCTAAGCGCAAGAACGTTCTCGCGTTGCTACGCGAAACCATCTTCCAACAGGAAAGCCCGTTGGTCGATACCGATGCCAGCAACAAGTCCGCCGACGCGGATTCGGCCTTGCAAGAGTTGGGCAGCGATCAAGTCGCCTTCGGCTACGTCACCGCGACCGTGACCGTGCTGGATGCTGACGCCAACACGGCCGACGAAAAGCTGCGCATGGTGGAGCGCGTCATCCAAGGCCGTGGCTTCGTCACGATCCCGGAGACGCTGAACGCCGTAGAGGCGTGGCTGTCGTCGGTACCGGGCAATGCCTATGCCAATGTGCGCCAGCCCATCGTCTCGACGCTGAATCTCGCCCACCTGATGCCGGTGTCGGCGGTGTGGGCCGGGCCGGAGAAGAACGACCACCTCGACGGTCCGCCGCTGATCGTCACGCGCACCGAGGGCGCGACGCCTTTCCGACTGGTGACGCACATCGGCGATGTGGGGCATGCGCTCGTGGCCGGCCCGACCGGCATGGGCAAGTCGGTTCTGCTCGCCACGCTGGCGATGCAGTTCCGCCGTTATCCCGGCTCACGCATCTTCGCCTTCGACATGGGGCGCTCCATGCGCGCCACCATTCTCGGCCTGGGCGGCGAACACTACGACCTGGGCGCGGACGGTGCGATCGCGTTTCAGCCACTCGCGCGCATCGACCGGGAGGGCTATCGCACCTGGGCCGCCGAATGGGTCGAAGGTCGCCTGCGGCATGAAGGCGTTGAGGTCGGCCCGGACGAGAAGGCGGCCATCTGGTCAGCGCTCGGCAGTCTCGCGGGCGCGCCCGTGGAACAGCGCACGCTCACCGGCCTGTCGGTACTGCTGCAATCCAACATGCTGCGCCAGGCGCTGTCGCCCTACGTGCTGGGCGGCGCCCACGGCAAGCTGCTGGATGCCGACAGCGACCGGCTGGGCATGGGCGACGTTCAGGGCTTCGAGATGGAGGAGCTGATGCACAGCAAGGCTGCGGTGCTGGCCGTGCTGGGCTATCTATTCGCGCGCTTCGATGAGCGTTTCGACGGCGCGCCGACGCTGCTGATCCTTGATGAGGCCTGGCTGTTCCTCGACGACCCTGTATTCGCGGCGCGCATTCGCCAATGGCTCAAGACGCTGCGCAAGAAGAACGTCAGCGTCATCTTCGCCACGCAGTCGCTGGCCGACATCAAAGACTCGACCATCGCCCCCGCGATCATCGAGAGTTGTGCCAGCCGCATCTTCCTGCCGAATCCGCAGGCCACCGAGCCGCAGATTCGCACGATCTACGAGGGCTTCGGGCTGAATGCCCGACAGATCGAGATCGTCGCTACCGCACAGCCCAAGCGCGACTATTACTACCAGTCGCGTCTGGGGAACCGCCTGTTCGATCTTGACCTTGGGCCAGTAACGCTCGCCTTTGCGGGCGCTTCGACGCCCCAAGACCAGCGCGCTATCGACAGCGTGCGGCGTAATGCCGGAGCACCGGGCTTCGCCAGTGCCTGGCTGCGTCACCGCGGCCTCGATTGGGCGGCCGACTTATTGCCGTCCGCTCCCTCGGCCGCGACCTTCCTTGCTTCCCAACCTCTGGAGGTTTCGCCATGAAAAAACGTCTTCTTGCCGTCGCTGCCGTCGCCTTGATCGGCGCCATGCCCGTCGCACAAGCGCAATGGGTCGTCATTGATCCGACCAATCTCGTGCAGAACACTATGACGGCGGTTCGCACGCTGGAGCAGATCAATAACCAGATCAAGCAGCTTCAGAACGAAGCGCAGTCGCTGATGAACGAGGCTCGCAACCTCGCGAGCTTGCCGTTCAACGTGGTCAATCGCCTGCGGTCCAACTTGGACACGACGCGACAACTGATCGCACAGGCCAGGGGGCTGGCCTTCGACATCCAGAACATGGACCAGCAGTTCGCGCAACTGTACCCGGAGCAGTACGCCGCAACCGTGAGCGGCAACCAGATGTTCCAGGACGCGCACCAGCGCTGGCAAAACACGCTCCAAGGCTTGCAGACCGCCATGCGCATGCAGGCGCAGGTGTCGCAGAACCTGAACCAGGATGAGGGCGTGCTGGCCGATCTGGTGGACCAGAGTCAATCGGCCACCGGTGCCTTGCAGGCCATGCAGGCCACCAATCAGCTTCTGGCCCTGCAAGCCAAGCAGTCTATCCAGACACAGCAGCTCCAACTCACGCAGGGTCGCGCGGCCTCGTTGGAACTGGCTCGGCAAGCTGCGGCCGTCGAGCGTGGGCGCGAAGTAACGCGCCGCTTCCTCGGCAGCGGCACGGCGTACGCGCCGCAGCCCGTGAACTTCTACGGCAACTGACGGACACGGCCATGAACGACGTTTCCGTCATCGACCGTTTCCTCAATGTCTTCTCCACGTACATCGATTCGGGGTTCGGCCTGCTGCACGGTGAAGTCGCTTTCCTGACCGCGACGCTGGTGGCGATCGACATGACCCTGGCCGGCCTCTATTGGGCGCTGGGCCACGCCACCGGCCAAGGCGAAGATGTGATGGCCAAGCTTCTGCGCAAGGTGCTCTACGTCGGCGCCTTCGCCTACATCATCGGCAACTTCAACTGGCTCTCCGGGATCGTGTTCCGGTCTTTCGCCGGCCTGGGCCTGACGGCTTCCGGTTCGACCATGAGCATGGCGACCTTCCTGCAGCCAGGGCGCCTTGCCAAGACCGGCATCGACGCCGCTGCTCCCATCCTGCAACAGATCAGCGAGATGGCCGGTTTCCCGGAGGTGTTCATCAACATCGCGCCAATCGTCGTGATGTTCCTCGCCTGGCTGATCGTCATCGTCTGTTTCTTCGTGCTGGCGGTGCAGCTTTTCGTCACGCTGATCGAGTTCAAGCTGACCACGCTCGCCGGTTTCGTGCTGGTCCCGTTCGCGCTTTGGAACAAAACCGCCTTTCTCGCTGAAAAGGTGCTCGGCAACGTGGTGTCCTCGGGCATCAAGGTGCTGGTGCTGGCCGTGATCGTGGGCATTGGTACGGGGCTGTTCGCCGAGTTCCAGGTCACGCCCAGGGAGCCATCCATCGATCATGCGCTGGTGGTAATGCTGGCTTCGCTCGCCATGCTAGCACTCGGCATCTTCGGGCCGGGCATTGCCACCGGCCTGGTATCCGGTGCTCCGCAGCTTGGCGCGGGCGCGATGGCCGGTGCAGCGTTAGGCGCGGCCGGTACTGCCGTCGCGGTCGGTGCTGCCGCGACCGGCGTGGGCAGCGCTGTGGCGGCCGGGGCGCGCATGGCACCCGCCGCCGCCAAGATGGCCGCCAGCGGGGCGCGTGCCGCTGCATCGACCGCAGGCAGTGCCCGCTCGGCATTCCAGGCTGGTTCCGCAGCAGCCGGCGGTGGCTTCAAGGGTGCCGCTGCCGGCTTGGGCAACGTCGCCAAGACCGGTACACAGGCAGTCGGCCAAAAGGCCGCCGCCGGGATGCGCTCCCTCGGGCAGCGTGCTGCGGCCGCTTTCCGTTCTGACGAGACGGGGTCTGCATCCGGTGGCGCTGCCACTACAGGCCAATCCGCCACCGGCGAAGCCAATGCAAGTGCTGCAGACCAGCCACAACCTGCCTGGGCCAAGCGCCTGCATCGCCGCCAGCAGATTAGCCATGCCGCTTCCACCGCCGCCCACACACTGCGTGGAGGCGACGGCGGTGGTTCGAGCAGCGGCCCAACTTTGCACGATTCCGAGTCATAAGGAGAACAAACCATGCGATTCAAGCGACCGCAGGTGCACTATGCCGATACGCCGCAGCCTGCCACTCCATACCAATCCGCCGCGCAAGTGTGGGACGAGCGCATCGGCTCGGCCCGCGTGCAGGCGAAGAACTGGCGACTGATGGCCTTCGGCTGCCTGGTGCTTGCGTTGTTGATGGCCGGCGGCCTGGTCTGGCGCTCGGCGCAGTCCATCGTCACACCCTACGTGGTGGAGGTGGATCAGGCCGGCCAGGTTCGGGCGGTCGGCGAAGCCGCCACGCCGTACCGGCCGAACGATGCGCAGATCGCCTATCACTTGGCGCACTTCGTCACGCTGGTTCGCTCGCTCTCGATCGATCCCATCGTCGTGCGGCAAAACTGGCTCGATGCCTACGACTACACCACCGATCGCGGCGCGGGCGTGCTCAACGAGTACGCGCGCACCCATGACCCATTCGCGCGCGTTGGCAAGGAGTCGGTGACGGTGCAGATCACCAGCGTCGTGCGTGCCAGCGACGCGTCTTTCAATGTGCGCTGGACGGAACAGCGCTTCGTCAACGGTGCTCCCGCTGGCACCGAACGCTGGAACGCCGTGATTTCCACCGTCCTGCAAACCCCGCGCACCGAGCAGCGGTTGCGCAAGAACCCACTGGGCATCTACGTCAATGGTCTGTCGTGGAGCCGAGAACTCGATGCGTCCGAAGGAGCCAAGCCATGAACCAGACTTTCCGCTTTTACGCTTTTGTGTTGATGCTTGCAGCGCTGTCGGGCTGCGCCACACGGGGCACACCGCCACCGATCATCTCACTCGATGAGCCGATCCAGGCCCTACCGCTGCCCGAACTGCCCAAGCCGGTCGAAGTGGTCGAGATGCCGAAGGTGCTGCCAATGCCAGCACAGATGAAACCGTTGCCGGAGGGCGGCGAGACCAAGACTGCGCCTGAACCAGCCGATGAAAAGCTCCGGGTCTCGCGTGCCAACGCCGAGGCGCGTATCGCGCCTACGCGCGAGGGCTACGTCAACGCGATCCAGGTCTGGCCCTTCACGGATGGCGCGCTGTATCAGGTTTATGCAGCACCGGGGCGGGTAACGGTGATTTCTCTCCAACCCGGCGAGGAACTGGTGACGGTTGCGGCTGGCGATACGGTGCGCTGGATTGTTGGTGACACATCTAGCGGCGCAGCAGATGCGCTGCGTGTCAGCGTGCTGGTCAAACCGATCCGCTCAGGACTCAAAACCAATTTGGTCATCACCACCAGTCGACGCACTTACCTGATCGAACTGACGTCGACCGAACGCGCCTGGATGGCTTCGGTGTCGTGGGAATACCCGAAGGATCGGATGCTGGCCCTGCAACGCCAGGCACAGGCCGCGCAGGCGAGCGCACCGGTCGATACCGGCCTGTCGCTGGAGAAGATTCGCTTCCGCTACGCCATCAGCGGCAGTACTCCACCGTGGAAACCGCTGCGTGCTTTCGACGACGGCGAGAAGGTCTATATCCAGTTCCCGCCGGGCATCGCGCAAGGCGAGCTGCCGCCGCTGTTCGTGATCGGCGCACAGGGCGACGGGCAATTGGTGAATTACCGTTTCCGCTCACCGTACTACATCGTGGATCGGCTGTTCGGCGCGGCCGAACTGCGTTTGGGTGGTGACAAGGGCGACGTGGTGCGCATCGAGCGCACGGATGGCGTAGCGCGGGGGAACTGACCATGAGCCTGGACGACACACCCGACCTTGCCACTCCGCAGGCGGGCAAGGTGGCCCCCGAGGCGGTGGCGCTACGCGCACAGCCGCGCCCGGTGACACGCCTGAACCGGCGCACATTGGCTATTCTGGCCGGTGGCCTCGCTGTGGCCGTGCTGGGCGCCACGATGTGGTCGCTGCAACCGCGCAAGCGCAGTGCGGGCGAACAGACCGAGCTTTACAACGTGGATCGTGTCTCGCGCTCGGAAGGGCTGGACCAGCTCCCGACCGATTACTCCAAGCTGCCGCGGGCTTTGCCTCCCCAAGTACCCGAGCTGGGGCCACCGCTGCCGGGCGACTTGGGGCCGGCCATCGTGAAATCGCAGCAGCCAGCGGCACCCACCTACACGCCGCCCGGTCGCGCTCCGGCTACCGCCGAGCACGACGCACAACGCAAGGAGGCAGAAGCGGCGGCCGGGGCATCGGTATTCTTCCGTTCCAACAACCAGCGCGCCGCTGCCGCACCAACGCAGGTGACTACGGCCAGTCCCGCGTCCGGCCTTACGGGCTTCGATCCGATGGCCGCAGGGCCAGCCTCGACGGCGGCTCAACCAGCCGACCCGACCGCCGTACAGAACCGGCAAGACCAGAAAGAGGGGTTCCTGAAAGGCGGAAGTACGGAAACCCGCAATTCCGGGAACCTGAAAATGCCGGCCTCGCCGTATCAAGTCATGGCCGGCACCGTGATCGCGGGCGCGCTGGTCACAGGCATCAAGTCGGATTTGCCGGGAGATGTGATCGCTACGGTGACGGAACCGGTCTATGACACTGCTACAGGCAAGTTTCTGCTGATCCCGCAGGGTTCGCGCATTCTCGGCCGATACAACAGCCAGGTCAGCTACGGGCAGAGCCGCGTACAGGTCGTGTGGAACCGGGTCATCCTGCCCGATACGTCCTCGCTGACACTGGACAACTTGGCTGGCACCGACCCGGCTGGGTACGCCGGCCTGGAGGATGGCGTCGATTGGCATTGGGATCGCATCTTCGCCGGCGCGGCACTGACGACGTTGCTGGGGGTCGGTGCCGAGCTGGCCGCACCGGAGAACCGCCAGAACGGCGATCGCGTCATCAACGCCGGGCGCAATAGCTTGCAGGACAGCGTCAATCAGGTTGGTCAAGAGATGACTAGGCGCAACCTCAACATCCAGCCCACATTGACAGAGCGGCCGGGCCTGCCGGTACGCATTATCGTCAATCGGGATCTGGTGCTGCGGCCCTATCAGCCGCTGTTCTTCAATCGGGGGACTTCACGATGAGCACCACGCGAAAGCTGCGGCTGGGGCCGCTGCCCAAGACCGAGATCATCAAGCTGACCTTTACGTGCCCGACCAGCCTCAAGGCGGACCTCGACCGTTACGCCGCGCTGCATGCGCAGACCTATGGCGAGACAGTCGATGCGACGACACTGATTCCGCACATGCTGGAGGCCTTCATGGCTGGGGATCGGGGATTCAGGAAAGGGGGCCGCGCAAGTAGTCAAGCAACTGGTGCCGCCCCACGGTAAACTGTGCATACCAGTCACAAAGAGGAAGCATTGGAGCGAGAAGACCGATAGTTCGATCAGCCTGACGTATCAACAGATTCAGAAGACAGAGCGAACCGTCCGATTGCTGGGTGAGATTCCCACTAACAACAAGCACCGTACCCTAACCAACGCACAACAAACCAAGGAGGTAACTATGAAGAAAACACACTTCAAACTTAATTTCGTGGCAAGTTGGGCTGTGGCACTGTCGGTCTTCGTTGGCGCTGGAGGTGCACAGTTCATCTGTGCTCGATCCAATGCTTCTTCGAGTTAATGCCAAGGGGCCAGGGCCGCGTACAAGGCATCAGGCCCTGCCAGGAACGCGCAGCCCACGAGCTGCGCGTTCTTGTTTTTGGGGGAACGTTGCAGAGATGGTGATCGGCGAGCGAGGTCTTGCTGTGCGCAATCTACTCGCTGTAGCGCTCCTGGGTTTGCTACCGCGATGCTCTTATGTGGCTCCTAGTCCGTAAATCAGTAGCAGGCTGAAATCACCGGAAAACCCCCTAAACTGTTGCTGTCTATAGACTTTTAGCATGATGCCCGCCATCAAGAAATGCTTGACAGCGGACATTTTTTATGGCGCTGCCACGATTCGCCTTGCCATATCCCCGTGTTCCTGACTTCACTCCAGACCGTGTCATAAAAGGCAGCCGGGTGCCGATCCGATCTGAAAGTCGCGGTTGTTTTGCCCTGAACCTCCTGTTGCGAATAGCCTGTAATCTGGGTGAAAGCCCGATTGACCCGCAAAACTTTCAGATTTGCATCCATCACCACGATGCCTTCCCGGCATTCGAATGCGATCGCCGCAATGCGCAACTGCTCCTCCGCCTGCTTACGGACGGTGATATTCATGTGCGTGATCACCGCACTACCCTGCGCCGTATCTCCCATAGGCGTGACGCTCATACTGAACCAGCGTTGTTGCTGCGGCGAATGGCATGGGTATTCCAGACTGAAACTGGGCAAACGGCCATCCAGCACCGCCCGAATGCCGTAGTAGGCTTCCAGGGCGCCATCCGCCGAAGAATCGCTACCCGGCATCTCGCAGACCGTTAGGTAATTGGCGCCGACGTCAGCGTTCGATACCCGCATGCCGGAGGACTCGATACCATTTTCCAGCGCAAAACGCCGCCAGGGTTCGTTGACCGCCAGGATAACGCCATCGTGGTCCAGCACGGCTATTTCGGCATCGACGGAATTCAGGATGGCTTGCTTGAAAACCTCGTTCTCCTTCAGCGTCGCTTCCGCCTGCTTACGATGCTCGATATTCTCGATAACCGCAACAAAGTAACCCGCTGAGCCATCAGGATGACGGATCAGCTTCGCCGATAAATTGCCCCAGACGAATCCGCCGTCCTTGCGCACATATTTTTTCTCCACATTGAATCCGGAAATTTCACCCGCCAGGGTTTGCCGTATCTTATCGGCATCGTGCCGGCGATAATCGGGATGCGTCAATTGCATGAAGGTCATGGTCAGAAGCTCATTACGGCTGTAACCGACCAGATCGCAGAACCCTTGATTAACGGCTAAAAAGCGCCCCTCCAGCGATACATTGACAACACCGACCGGGGCATCCTAGAAAGTAGAGCGAAAACGCTCCTCGCTTTGCGCTAACGCTGCGGTGCGTTCATCTACCAGCTGCCGGAGCACGCTGCCGCGACCGGAAAATACCATCGCAAATGCGCTACCCATGCTGGTCAGTAACAGGCCGACCGACAAAATCAGCCATGCGTTATCCGAGCGATGATAGGCAAAATAATCCTGTGTAGGAACGACCTCAAACCGCCATGATCGGCCTCCGACCGGCATGACTAAACGGCTCACAAGAGAAAAATTTGTTCCGAAAAGCCCTTTTTCCTGCAGGACCAGCGGCTTTAGTTGTTTCTGATCGCTGGAAAAAATCAACTGCTCTCCAGCCGGAGCTCTCTCGTCAATAAGCCGGTAGGACAGCCTTTCCCGATTCAGGTCTTTGAGCGCCGCAGTCACAATGTCTCCGCCCCTGAATACCGCCACCATATAACCTGCAATATTATTGCGCCGCTCTTCCAAAGTCTGATACGGAAAGCCTTTGCGGTAAAGAGGCATAAAAGCGATAAGCCCATACTGATTGCCGCGTTCCTGAACTAATTTAACCCTGGCGGTCGTGGCGATTTCTCCGGTATCTCTCGCCCGATCGGCGGCCTCGCGCCGCGACTCATCGGAATACACGTCGTAACCCAACGCGACTTCGTTTCCCTTGTAGGGTTCGACAAAACCGACCGGGGCATATTCGGGGCGATTCCCCGCGCGCACCAACTGTTCATCGACATCCCACTCGGTGATCCGGAAATTTCGGTAGCCTTCGCTCCTTACGCTATGCTCGAATGCATCCCGTTCAGATGCCGGAATACGGGGATTCCATCCCAGCGCCTGAATCCCCTGAAAATTATCTAACGAATGAGCAACGAAGGTTCGGAATTCGTCCCTATCCACCGTTGTCGAAGCCGAGTAGAAACTTCCGAGCGAACGGAGTACGTTTAAGTGCGTCAAAATCGACTTTTCCAATGCGACGCTCAGCTCCGCCGCCTGTTGATCGAACTCAAACTTTAGCCGCTCATTGTTATTTCGAGCCTCATAAAAAACCGCGACCGTTGTCAGCACAAACATTGCGATAATTGGAACGGTTATCGCCATCCGTCTGTTACGCCAAAGTTCGCCAGGATGTTGCATCCAGACCAAAATAAGCGGGGTAAAGATAAATATCCCCAAGGCATCCCCCATCCACCAAGTTCCCCAATTAGCCTGGAAATTTGCCGCCGGAATCCGCCCGATAGCCACTAGCGTCGAGACTGCGATCGTCGAATTGACCAGAGCGCTTAAGAGTCCACCAAAAAGCAAGAACAAAAGGACTTCTTTTTCTCGGGTCAGCGAGTTGGGAAAACCGGCAAAGCGCCTGACTAAATAAGCGCCTACGACGGCTTGCAAGCTTGCCCCGCCGCCGATAGCCAGGGTAGTAACGACTGAAGTGAGCGTTTCCGAAGGAGAACCGTTAATTAATGTGGCTGAGAGGTTAACCAGAAAAGACCCCAGCAGGATACCCGGCCAGGCGCGGTATCCGTAGATCAGAATGCCCGCCAAGGCAATGCCCGAAGGCGGCCAGATGGCCGTGGCATAGCCTGGAGGAATCGCTAAAAAAGTACCGAGTTTGCCGGTGACAAAGTAGGCGGCAGCCACTCCCGCAATTTGAAGCAGCCAAGCATAAGATCGAACCGATGGGTTCGCAGCTGAAAATGAAGAACCCGGCTTGCGGTTATCTTTAGGCATATAAATTTAACTTTGATTTTTGCTCATTATACTCACATCATTTCAAAGTTCGGCAATCCGGCATTTTCATTAACTGATGTTACGCAGACGCATGATAAAAAAGCGTCGTCCACGAAAGACACAAAAAGCACGAAAAGAAACGCTTCCAAGGACGCCATCGGCAAAGCCTATCCAGCCGCCTGTCCTGAGCATCATCGAAGGAGGCACTTTCGAACCTGGCCGGACTGGGCTGTTACTCCGATCGAAACGTCCCGCCTGTTCAGAGCGTTGCCGCTTAGACCTTCCAGGTTTTTAAAACCTGGAAGGTCTGCCGTTCGGCTTGTTTCCCGCCTAATGCTTTTTCCTTAACTGAAGGGCCGGATCTAGTCTGGAATAAAATTGTCTCAAGAACCTCGAAGGAATGTGAAGAATGCGGGTATGACGCCGTCAACGACAAATCTTCGGCTGATATTTTTCGTGCCTTTCGTGTTTTTCGTGGACAGTGCGTAACATCTGTTCATTAATCTGAAAAGAAGTCAGACAGGGGCGCTCCGCTTCGGTAACGCCTCAAATTGCTCCATCGGTATCGGCAATCGGGTTTCAGCAACCGCCGGAGTCGTCTACTCGTAAACTAATTGTAAAAACTATGGTTTGTAAGTAGTTATGCGGATTTATCAGGGTTCGTAAACAAGCGATACTCCGTTATGAATGTTTATAAGTTCTCTTGAGTCGCAATACGAAAAGGCCGGCAAATACTGCGAGGATGCAAATACGCCACTGGGCAGCGTGATTCGATAGGTTGTGTTAACACGCCAGACGCAAGCAAAACAAAATCCATTGCGACTGGAATCCAGAACTGCGAGCGCGAACCGACACGCTTAGGAGTTAATGATGCAATGGGCCGTTAAACTCCCTGGGTTTTACCCGGTTTGGTCATTGGCTTTTCTGTTGCTCTCCAGCTGTATGGTCGGGCCCGACTATGTTCGTCCTGCTACCGAAACGGCGACTCAATGGCTGGAAGCCGAGGACCGGCGGCTTAATACGACTTCCGCCAACGATCAAACTTGGTGGAAATCATTCAACGACCCGGTCCTGAACCAGCTAATCGATCGCGCCTACCTCGAAAATCTCAACATACGCATAGCCGGAGTGCGGGTTCTCGAAGCCCGCGCCCAGCTGGGAATCGCCATCGGTAATATCTATCCTCAAAATCAGCAATTAACCGGTTCGCTGAGCAAGGTACACCTCAGTGAGCGCGCCTCGCAGGCGGCTTTTTCCAAGATATTCGATTACGCCCAGACGCAGCTGGGGTTGACCGCCAGTTGGGAAATCGATTTCTGGGGCAAGTTCCGCCGCGCCATCGAATCGGCGGACGCCGGATTTCAGGCTGCGGTGGCCGATTACAACAACGCGCTGGTCAGTCTCACCGCCGATGTGGCGCATGCCTACATCACTATCCGAACGCTGGAAAAACGCTTGAGCATTGCACGACAGAATGTCGATACCCAAAAGGAAAGCCTGAACATTGCGAAAATCCGCTATAACGGAGGCACAACCTCCGAACGGGATGTCGAACAGGCCAGAACGGTACTGGCTAATACGCAGGCCTCTATCCCGACGGGCTGCGGCAGCAACACAACGCTCTCAGCGTTCTGCTGGGTGCGGCTCCCGGCCGGATCAGCGGTTTATTGGCTGAAACCGCACAGATCCCCGCACCGCCCGCGCAGGTAGCCGTAGGCATACCCGCCGAACTGCTGCGGCGTCGACCCGACGTCCGCCATGCCGAATGGCAGGCAGCCGCCCAATCCGCCAGCATCGGCGTGACCAAGGCCGCCCTCTATCCAGCTCTCTCGCTCACCGGCACTTTTGGCTTGCTGTCCAGCGATGTCGGCTCGTTTGCTCTGGGTGATGTTTTTCTCTGGAAAAGCCGAACCGCCAACTTTGGTCCGGCGCTGCAATGGAATATCTTCAACTACGGACAAATCACCAATCAGGTACGGGTGCAGGACGCACGGCTACAGGGCTTATTAATCAGTTATCAAAACACTGTGCTCAGCGCTCAGCGGGAAGTTGAAGACAACCTGGTGGCATTTCTACGTTCCCAGGAACGCGCCCAATCGTTGGGAGAAAGCACCGCAGCAGCCCAGCGTTCGCTCGATCTGGCGACATTGCAGTACCGGCAGGGCATCACCGATTTCACCACCGTGCTGACGGCTCAGCAGGCGTTGTTAAGCGAACAAGATAGCCTGGCCAATACCTTGGGAGATATTTCCAATAACCTGGTGGGCGTGTACCGGGCTCTGGGCGGCGGCTGGCAGATCAGGGAAGGCAAGGACGTTGTGCCCGATTCGGTCAAGGAACAGATGGCAAAACGTACCGATTGGGGCGGACTGTTAAGACCTGCCGCCCAACCGTCGCCGGATACCGAGACGCCGTCGGGCGTCGGTTGGCCGCGATGGTGAGGATGGAGCAAAAGCTATGATCAGACACGACATTGTGAAGTCTGCTAATTTGCTAGTTCCCAAGCTCCAGCTTGGGAATTCAGTTCTGGAAACTCTAGCTTCCCGTCTCGCGAAGCTACGACTTGCATGGATGCAGGAGGTAGAGCAACGCAGGAGCGGTTGCCGAGAGCTTCGCCCCCTGGGTTCCCAAGCTGGAGCTTGGGAACCCGCCCAGACCCACGCAAACATTGCGTGGCTGATAGTGATGGTGATGATCTTTGGCTCAGGCTGCGAAGACAAGAATACCTACGCGCCTCCGCCTCCACCACAAGTCACGGTTAGCCAACCCGTTCGTCAGCAAGTCAGCGAATATCTGGAATTTACCGGAAACACCCAGGCCTTTAACTCGGTCCAGTTGGTCGCGCGCGTACAAGGCTATCTGGAAAAGGTTTTCTTTCACGACGGCGATAGCGTAAAGAAAGGCCAGCCGCTGTTCCTGATTCAACAGGACACTTACCTGGCCCGATTGAAACAGGCTAAGGCTCAAGTGCTCCAGCAACAGGCCAGCCTCAACCACGCGCAAACCGAATTGGACCGGTTCGGCGGCCTGGTGCGGCAACATGCGGCGGCCCAGACGGATGTGGACAATTGGCGGTTCGAGCGCGATAACGCGAGGGCCGCAGTGGTGGCCGCCGAGGCGAATCGCGATCTGGCTAAATTGGACCTGGATTACACCAAGGTTGTCGCGCCTTTCGACGGGCGTATTGACCGTCGGCTCAAGGATCCCGGTAACCTCGTGGGTGCCGGTGAATTTACCCCATTGGCCCAGATCAACCAGATAGATCCCATCTACGTCTACTTCACCATCAACGAGACGGAGCTGCTGAGAGTTATCAAGCAGACCAACGTCGGACCGGGCGAGGCCGAACAGATGAAAATACCGGCTTCGCTCGCGCTGTCCGACGAAAAAGGCTATCCCCATCAGGGATACCTCGATTTCACGGCGATTTCCATAACGCCGACGACCGGCACGTTGCTGTTGCGCGCCAGTTATCCCAATGCCGACGGCACGATTTTGCCGGGGCTGTTCGCTCGGGTGCGGCTTCTCGTGGTCAATTCTGAAAAAATGGCCTTAGTGGTGCCGGAAGCGACCATTGGCTATGATCAGCTGGGCTCATACCTGCTGGTAGTGGACGACAACAACGTCGTTGAGCGTCGGCCGGTCAAGCTTGGCATCCAAGCTGACGATGGCCGGGCGATCGAAGAAGGACTCGGCGCTCAGGACTGGGTGATTGTGACGGGTCTCCTGCGCGCAATTCCGGGAAATACGGTAAAACCGATACGAAAGGCCCTGACTAAGACCGAGAGTAACGGAGACGTTTCTTCCGCTCCGGCCGAGTTGGAGAAGCAATCGCCATGATCTCCCAATACTTCATTGAAAGACCGATTTTCGCCAACGTCATCGCAATTATCACCGTCATTCTGGGCCTGGTTTGTTTTATGAACCTGCCCGTGGCGCAATATCCGCCCATTGTGCCGCCGACCATTCAGGTGACTACCCGCTATCCGGGGGCCAGCGCCGAAGTGGTTGCGAATACGGTGGGCATCCCCATCGAGCAGGCGGTCAACGGCGTGGAGAATTCTCTGTATATGTTGTCGACCAGCGCCAGCGACGGCAGTTACACCTTAACGATCACCTTTAACGTGGGAACCGATCTTAATACCTCCACGGCGCTGGTGCAGAACCTGGTCAACAGCGCTTTGCCGCAGCTGCCCGCTTCGGTTCAACCCCAGGGCGTCAACGTAAAAAAAGTTTCCACGGACATCTTGTTGGTGGTGGGGCTGTATTCGGAAGACGACCGGTTTGACGACACCTTTCTTTCCAACTACGCCGTGATCAACTTGCAGAACCCGCTGGCGCGTTTGCCCGGTGTGGGGCAAATCGCGGTGCGCGGGGCCGGGCCTTACAGCATGAGGGTCTGGTTGAATCCGGAAAAACTTCGTTATTTAAACTTAACGACGCAGGATGTGGTCAACGCCATCCAGAGTCAAAACCTGCAAGTGGTCGCAGGGCAATTGGGCGGCCCTCCGATCCCTGCAAACCAGACCTTCCAATTCACCGTCAACGCGATGGGCCGCTTGGCTGATGTGGGGCAATTCGAGAATATAGTTATCAAAAGCACCCGCAGCGAGTCGGCGCAAATCGTGCGGATTCGCGATGTCGCCCACGTCGAGCTTAGCCGCCAAAGCTACAGCAACTTTTCCGAGTCGAGCGGCCACAAGGCGACGGTGATGCCGGTGTTTACCTTGCCCGGCGCCAACGCGCTTAGCGTAGCGGAAGAGGTTAAAAAGGCCATGGCGACCATGAGCAAGGATTTTCCGCCCGGCCTGAAATACGAAATTCACTACGACACCACGAAATTTGTCCGTAGCGCGATACACGATGTTTACATTACGCTGTTCGAGGCGGGCCTACTGGTGCTCATCGTCGTCGTGGTCTTTTTGCAGAATTGGCGGGCCACGCTGGTACCGGCGACGACCATCCCGGTCACCCTGATCGGTTCCTTTGCGGCGATGTCCATGCTTGGCTTCGGCATCAACCTGTTGACCCTGTTCGCGCTGATTCTGGCGATTGGCATTGTCGTGGACGATGCCATTGTTATCGTCGAAAACGCCTCGTATCATATCGAGCAAGGCCTGGCCCCCAAAGAGGCGACAATCAAAGCGATGCAGGAAATCACCGGGCCGATCATGGGTATTACTTTGGTGCTGACTTCGGTGTTTCTACCGGCCGCCTTTCTTCCGGGGATCACCGGGCAGCTGTTTCGTCAGTTCGCTTTGGTCATTGCGTCCACGGCCATCATCAGCGCGATCAATGCGCTGACACTTAAGCCGACCCAGTGCGCTCTATGGCTGCGCCCGGTTCAAGACAAGCAAGTCAATTGGTTCTTCCGTGGCTTTAACAAGGCTTATGGTTTCCTCGAACGTGCTTACGTGCGCCTGGTTACCTGGATGGTACAACGGGCCGTTGCGATGGTTTTGCTGTACCTGCTGATAATCGTCCTCAGCGCGTGGAGGTTTGCCTATCATCCCACCGGATTCTTACCCACCGAAGACCAGGGCTATGCGATGGTGATCACCCAACTTCCGGACGCGTCCTCGCAGCCGCGTGTGACCGCCGTGACCCAATCACTGAATGAGATTCTTCATAAAACCCAAGGCGTGGAAGCCTGGGTGACCATCGGCGGATTGTCCATACTGGACGGCGCGAACGTCTCCAACATCGTCACCACCTTTATTGTTTTTGACGATTGGAGCAAGCGGGGAGCGGATTTGAGCCAGGACACGATTACCGCCAATCTGCGCCGCGATCTAACGGCCCTGGAAGAATCCAGATCCCTGGTGCTGATACCCCCTCCGATTCGCGGACTGGGCCAGGGAGGCGGTTTCCAGTTGATGGTGGAAGATCGTCAAAGTCTGGGGCTTGCCGAGTTGCAAAAAGCACTCAACGAAGTCATCCGCACGGGCAACTCCCAGTCCGGCTTGCGGAATTTAATCTCAACTTTCAATGCCCGCAGCCCGCAGCTTTTCCTTGATATTGACAGAACCAAGGTGGAGTCGCTAAATATTCCCTTAAACAACGTGTTTTCCACGTTGCAGACCTACCTCGGCTCGTCCTTTGTCAATCTGTTTAACAAGTTCAACCAGGTCTTCCAGGTTTATGTTCAGGCCGACGCGCCCTTCCGTTTACAGCCGGAAGACATCAAGAACCTTTATGTGCGAAATGAGCAGGGCGAAATGGTGCCGTTAGGTACCTTGTTGCAGGTGAAGCGCACTGTCGGCCCCGAGCTGGTGATGCGTTACAACCTTTACCCCGCGGCGCAAATATACGGCGCTGCCGCTCCGGGATTCAGCTCCGGACAAGCCCTGAATCTGATGGAACAATTAGCCAATAATGTCCTGCCCAAGGGGATGAGCTTCGACTGGACGGCGACGTCCTTCCAGGAAAAGCAGGTGGGTAACCAAGCCTACTTCATTTACGCTCTTTCGATCACCTTGGTATTCATGGTGCTGGCGGCTTTGTACGAAAGCTGGACCAGTCCTTTGGCCGTGGTTCTGGTCGTTCCGATGGCCCTGGTGGGCGTCCTGTTGGCCCTGATGATGCGGGGATTCGACAATAATCTGTATACACAGGTCGGACTGATCCTGATGATCGGCCTAGCTTGCAAGAATGCCATTCTTATCGTCGAATTCGCCCGGCAACTGCAAGCCGAAGGGATGTCCGTGACGGAAGCTGCGGTAGAGGCTACCCGGCGGCGATTCCGGCCCATCGTGATGACCTCGTTCGCTTTCATTCTGGGTGTCGTGCCCTTGCTCGGCGCTTCGGGAGCGGGCGCGGCCAGCCAACAGGCCATCGGTACGGTGGTTTTCGGCGGCATGCTGTCTTCGACGCTGTTGGCAATACCGTTCGTACCGGTGCTTTACGTCATGACGCAGCGGCTGGCGACTTGGGCAACCGTCCGTAGTAACTGACGCTACGCACCGGCTGTATTTCTCACTTTTGTCGCAGTGAGCGCCGTAGCTTACGCAAAATATCCTTGAACCAAGGAGTCAAATGACGATGGAAACTTAAGTGGCGCGAATTCAATCCCGTTTGCCGCGCCGAGCACCGGAGCTTTTGCCGAGATCGGCCCGTGAGGGGTGCGGCAGGGATGCCGCACGTCAGCAGAGGGGCAGGAGCCCCTTCTGTTGACCCTCGGTAAAAGCGAGGAGCGCAGGAAGCAAGCGGCAACCGGGTCGCCTTTTCTTTGGTTACTTTCTTTTCGACTGCATGGATGCAGGAGGTAGAGCAACGCAGGAGCAGTTGCCGAGGCGAAGCAAAAGAAAGTAACTCGCCTTCGGGGGCGAGACCCCGATTCAAAGAAACGTCGCGTGAGCGACACCTTATACACCATTCACTCGGCTGACTGCGTAACATTAGGTAGTAAGCTATAAATCAACGCCGCCCGCTTTTCATTTATCAAAAATCCCCGAATAAACAAATATAGCCGACCCAAGGAACACGCGCTATGAACTCAAAATCCCCTTAACTATATGTCCGAAAAAGCATTAACAGATCAGTTTCTTGGCTATTCAAGACAGGGATTGCACAGATTTTAAAATAAAGCGTAAGTCGGCAAGAGCGAGCCACTAGCAGTCATCATGAGCGGATGAAGCCGTATGTTTGTTTGGCACACTTACGAATGCTTCCCCCGCTCATCAGCAAGAACGCCCCCTCGCCGTCGCATGTATCTTTTATGGGCTCGAATTGCAAGTCGACCGAGACGTTCCTTAAAGTTTATGCAGCTGTATAGCTTATTTCCCTCATCCATAATCTTGTCGTTAATCTTGTCGTATAACTTACAAGCCTCTTTAATCAATTTTCTTTTCATCCCATTTATTTGTTCGCTCGAATGTTTGCTAGTATTTGAGCCGCTAATGCCACAAGAAACGGCTTTAGCGCCCCTGCTTCATTATTGAAATTTAATCTAATAAACCTGGCTGAGCATCCGTTCATCGCCTTATTCGGCTTTCAGACGGCGTTTATATCTGTAAAAAGCTTTACGTCCCAGGAAATATAACCGCACCCCATCCTCTGAACATGCTGATGCTCTATAACTTTGAGCTCTAATGTTGTCGTAAAGCCTGAAGGCTTGCTTGGTCAGTTCTCTAGTTGCCATAGTGTCAACACCTCCCGTCTGGCGAAAATATCAGGATTACACACTAAGTCAAATAACGAGCGATTGGTATATCGTAAAATACCTAGGGAAGCGCCGATCAAATCATTTTTCGCCAGTGCCGGGATATTTATACCCATCGCGGAGGCAAGACGCGACCCGCCCCATCTCCGCTAAAAACAGCTCACGCCGGGTTTGGCGTTTTTTGCAAGGTCTCCAAAACAGAAATTAAGGGCGGAAGACTGGGATTGATTATAAATGGCCGATAGTTAAGCGGTTTTCGTTCCGGCGAATCCGGACGCGCGGTTGTATTCCCATTGCCAAGCGTGCTCCACGATGGCATCCAGGCTCGCATAAGCGGGCTGCCAGCCCAATTGCTTCTTTATTTTATCGGCATTGGCCACTAGCCGGGCGGGGTCGCCTTCGCGGCGTTGGCCTTCCTGCACAGTGATGGTCTTGCCGGTGACTCGCTTGGCCGCCTGAATAACGCTCTCGACCGAATAGCCGTTGCCGTTGCCCAGGTTAAATGCGGCGGATTCTCCTGCCGATTGCAAATGTTGCAGGGCCAGCCAGTGCGCTTCGGCCAAGTCGAGGATATGGATGTAATCGCGGATGCAGGTGCCGTCCGGGGTATCGTAATCGCGTCCGAAAACGGTAATGTGCGGACGGCGGCCGGAGGCGGCTTGCAGCACCAGTGGGATCAGGTGCGTTTCGGGATCGTGCCGCTCGCCCAGCAAGCTGTCAGGGTGCGCCCCGGCGGCATTGAAGTAGCGCAGGCAAACCGATTTGAGGCCGTAAGCGCGATCGTAATCGGCTAAGGCCTGCTCAACCATCAGCTTGCTCCAGCCGTAAGGATTGATAGGCTGCTTGGGATGCGCTTCATCGATAGGGGTGTATTCCGGCTCGCCGAAGATGGCGGCGGTCGATGAGAAAATGAATTTATCGACGCCATGACTGCGCATCGCGTTGAGCAGGTTAAGGGTGTTGACGACGTTGTTCTGGTAATACTTGGCGGGATCTTGCATCGATTCGCCCACCTGGATGAACGACGCAAAGTGCATGACGGCATCGAACTTGTGCTCCCGAAACACTTTGTCGAGTATCAGCCGATCGGCAATATCGCCATGGACGAATTGACCATGCAGCACCGCGTCGCGGTGTCCGCTGGAAAGATTGTCGAGCGTAACCACATCGACGCCTTTCTGACCAAGTAGCCAGACCATATGGGAGCCGATATAACCGGCGCCGCCGACCACAAGAACAGTTTTAATAGGTTTCGTCATACGAATTAATCCATTATGTATTAAATTTGAATTTTGCAGATTGTAACACCTAAATTCTGCAAAAATTGAGTAACCGGAGAGGTTTACGGCAAGGCGCGAAGCCAGTAGGTTTTATGCAGGCTAAAGCGTCTGAGCATAGCTTGCGGCAATCCCCTATGTAATGCGCCCAGCTTGAATCCGAGCCATTTCAAGCCGGTCCGCAACACTGCGGAGGGAATCAGCCAGGGGGCGTGTTTCATCAGGTAGCGCATTTCCGAGATAACAAAGCGTAAGCCCTCGCCGGACGCTCCGCCGAATGTCTGTTGCAGCCACGCGGTATGCGTATGGAAAACGCCGATGTCGAAGTAGCGCTTAAATTCGTCCAGGAAACCGTAGTCATGCGAATGGAACACTTGGGCATCGGCGCAATAAGCGATTTTCCAGCCGGATGCCAGCATTTTTCCGGCCACATAGGTGTCCTCGTTCATGATGGTATCGACCGGGAAGCCGCTTACCTGCATCAATGCATTCCGCCGATAGGCGGCAAAAGAATTGGATATGAACACCGTTTTAATACCGAAACGCGTTCGATCTTCCATGCTGCGCAACTGGCTTTCGGCCGGATAATTAAACAGCCGGGCGTGGGCGGCAATCGGCCCGGCGTTCCGATGCGGAAGCTGGCGTCCGTAAGCCGCACCGACCCGCTCATCATCAAACTCAACCAACAGCCGTTCGATGGCATCGGCTTTGGCCAATAACGCATCCTGAGTCAGGAACACGATAATATCCGCCTCAGGCAGCCTGTTCACGCCGGACTGGCGAGTGCCGCCGTGATTAAACTCCGACTTGGGAATCACCTGCACCTCAAAGCCGTGGGCGCGCGCCAAGGCGACGGTGTCGTCGCTGGACGAAGAGTCGATCACCAACAGATAATCCGCTTTCCGGGTCTGTTGTTCGAAGGCTTTAAGCCACGACTCCCACAGGCTACCGGCGTTTAGAGTGGGTACGATAAGGCCGACCTTAGTCATGCGAGGCTCCCTCGACCAGCGGTTGCGGCAGCTTGGCTTGATCAGGCCTTTTCAACACCTGCCAGATTCGCTCCCCCAGTTTAATGGGATCGAGCTGTAGTTCGACATATTGTCGGCCATACCACGACATCTGTTCCCACGCCAAACTGTCCAGCGCTTGCGCTTTACGCAGCACCTCGCACACCGAAGCCTCGGTTCTATCGAAAACGAAACCGGCCCCGAACGATTCCAGATGATCCCATGCCAAGCCTTTGGCGACCATCACCGGGCGTCCCGCGGCCATGGCTTCGGCCACCACATTGCCGAAGTTCTCGCGCATGCCGCCCGCTTCTTCCAACCCTGAAGGCAACACCAGGAAATGGCTGGCCGCTAACAAGTCCATGACTTCGCCGCGCTCCAGGTAACCGCTGTAACTGATAGCCCCTTGGGCCTGTTCAACCAGCGCCTGAAACTCTTCAAAATAAGCGCCGTCGACGCTACGGCCTGCGATCACCAACCTATCCTCAGGGTTCCGAACTTTCAACCATGCCCTGATAAAGGCGTTGATGCCTTTTTCCTGTTGAATATGTCCCAGAAAGCAAAGCTTCATGCCTTTCCCGGCAGGATATTCGGCTACTTTAATGTCCCGACTGTCGATGCCGTTCGGAACCAACAGGATGCGGGCATCTTCGCCGAGCACATTGCGCACGCCTTCGGCCTCGGTGTCGCTGGTACAATGCACGGCAATAGCCCGGCGCAAGGTTGGAAAGGTCAAGCATTTATAGAACAGCCATTTGTGCGGTTTCTCCCGCCGTATCAAATCGACATGCTCTGGCATCAATCCTCCATGCACGGCGACCATGAACGGGCGGCGCAACAAGGTGCAAAAAACAGCCGCCAGCGTAGACGGCCAGGTTGCAATGCCGTGGATATAGACCACAGGCGCTTGCAGGCATAATTTAAACAGTTCGGGAATAGCGCCCAATCCAAAACCCCAGCGCCTGAAGCCATAGCAACGATACAGCCTGACATCCACCTGTTCGCCAAGACATACTTGCTCGGGTCTCAGTCGGCCCGCAATCGACTCGTCGGATGCGATCAACACCATCTTATGACCGCGTTCCGCCCAGGCTTTGGTTAAAACGCCGGCGGTGACGGACACCCCGCCGTAACCTTTAGCCGGGGGGATATGTGTGGTAACGATACCTACATTCATAATATTTCTCCTGAAAAAACATTCTCTGAATAAATTGAATCTGTGGGGATAGAGACGAAGAAGGACTCCATCAATAATAATTTCCGCTTATGGTTCCCACGCTCTGCCATTAAGTTAAGAAAAAAGCTCCCTCTCCTGTGCGCTAGTTCCCAAGCTCCAGCTTGGGAATTCAGTACGGGAAGCTCTAGCTTCCCGGCTCGCAAAGCTGGAGCTTTGCTCACTGGGTTCCCAAGCGGGAGCTTTTATGGTTCCTACGCTCTGCGTGGTAACCCAGTCAGGGACGCTCCAGCGTCCCGAACCGCAGAGCGGTTCAGACTGCATTCCCACGCAGAGCGTGGGAACGATGGGGTTATGTTTTTCTCTCGTTCCCACCCCGTCCGGCCACAGGAACTGGCGTTTCCGGCAAACACCTCACGAACTCGCCGGAAACGCCACCTCGCGCTACGCGCTTGGATGGCCTTATTCCGGCCTACATCCGAGATCGCCATTCCAGCGTCCATATCGAAATAACGCTCTTCGATAGACTTGTGTATAACGACGAGAGCTGGAGCTTGGGAACTAGCACAGCCCCTTGTTGTCGACAGTTTTCTTCTCATCATAGTTACCTTCCATACGCCAGAAACCCGCGCCAGATACCGACGAGGTTATAAAAAGAATAAGCCAGTTTTCTCGGGTTCAATAAAACCACGGCCAACAGCATTTTCAGGATCGGCGCGACAAACATCTTGCGAGCGATGTAGTACAGAATGAACACATCCTGCTGATTGGCGAATTTCCTGATGTAAGCTCCAATCCCCGTGGAATACATCAGCATTCTTCCGGTGCCCAGCTTGTAGTGATCTTTATCCGGGTGGTAAATCTTTATTTCCGGGGTATAAAATGCGGTGCTACCGGCCCGAAGCAAGCGATACAAAAGTTCAAATCCCTCCGCCCCTGAATATTTGGAACCGATCCCGAAGTCGTGATCCAGGTAGAACTGTTTGCCGTCAATCTTTTTCCGATCGAAAAACTGCGTGAACTCCACCCCCATCATATTGAAGCGTGAAAAATACTGAGCGTTGTTACTGTTAACGCCGATGCTGAATCGGCTGGATGAAAAATCGTACGAACCCGCCACCACGATGGACAGGTTTGGCCGCCTTTTAAATTCGGCGACCACTTTTTTCAGGACATCCTTGTCATAGGCGCAATCGTCATCGGGAAACGCGACGATTCTGCCCTCGGCCAAGCCTATGCCGTAGTCTCTGGCCCTGGCGTTACCGGTAAAATCCACTTTCACATGCTTCACATCAAGGTAACTATTGATCGACTCGACAATGTCATCGATTTTACCGTCCTTGTTTTGATCGATGATAATGAGCTCAAAGTCTTTATAGGTTTGGATCATCAGAGACTTCAAAAAATCAGCCAGCTCCCAGTCCCTTCCCAATGTTGCTAAAACCAACGAAACTTTCATATTAATCACCTTGCCTGAATACCGGCTTTTGCCTGTAAATAGATCGTCGCCTCATACCAGGTAAACATGAGAGCGAATTCCAACCCTGCAACGCCGTCCAAAAAACCGCCCCGAAATACGAAGTGGTATAAAAAACGGGCAATAATCCTGATCCAGGATCGCCCCAATAACACGCTTAACCGTCCGCGCGTGGTCATCACCGCCCCCGTTGTCGGCTTAAGCTGCACTTCTTGCGCGGCCTTATCGACATGTTTATGCATCCATTCGATGATCTCGCCATGATAAAAATAGTGTTCATAGGGAATAGCCGAATAGCCGATCCGGCAGGTATTAATCACGGCTTCGCCATGCCCGGTGTGGTTGCGGACAAAACTGGTCGTTTCCCTGCGCACCAGTCTTGGGTGATAAATGGGATAGCCGGGCGCGTGGTTTAAGCGCTTGCCGCGCAGATAAAGTATCGACGGCACCATCAGCACATCAATCGAATCGGTGTCTGTCGTGCCGGATTCAAACCAGTCGTAAAATGACTGCGGGTAGATCTCGTCAGCATCGACGAACAATATCCACGGCGTGCTTATATCCCATTGCCTGATCGCAAAGTTGCGTTGCTCGGCAAAGCCGGGCCACGGATTCGTATAAACCCGGCAACCCCGGCTATTGGCGATAGCGACCGTATCGTCGGTGCTTCCCGAGTCCACAATCACAATCGGATAGCGTTCGGGGATAGCCGCCAGACAACCCGGCAGATTGACTTGCTCGTTTTTGGTCAAAATAACAATAGTTAACATAATGACTTGTCTAAAATTTATGGGTAACTAATTCACCACGAAGGCACGAAGGACACGAAGTTTGTGTTTTTTCTTCGTGCTCTTCGTGTCTCGGCAACCGCTCCATGCGTTGCTCTACCTCCTGCATCCATGCAGTCGTTCGTGGTGAAAAAACGCATTTTTACTGCTTGACCGCATATAAATTGATGTAGATGCCCAGCCCGAAGTGATGCATCAATTTGGCAAATGGGGCCTGTAAAAACTTTACCCAACCGTCGACAACCGCAGCCGGTCTTCCTTTCAGCCGCAGCCGTTTGGATAACGCGTTAAACGGGATCCGGGTTATTTGCTCCACCTTGACGACACGAAAGCCGTTTCGTTCCACCAAGGTTCTTAATCCGTTCTCGGTAAAGTAATTGACATGCTCCGGCACCCATAAACAAGCGTTGTCCCTGGTGCCCAGCAGCTTGACTAAAAACGAATCGTAATTAGGCACGGCGCAAGCCAAAACGCCGCCCGACGCCAACAGGCCTGATACCTTGCTTATCGCCTGATCCGGTTCGAGCAGATGTTCCAATACCTGCGACATCATCACTACGCCGAACTGTTCGGAGGGTGGGTAATCTTCAAACATCACCGCAAGCGGCTCATCGCCGTTCAGATTCCTGAACACTTCATTTTCGTATTGGCCGGGATTGATGCTGACCGTCCGGTAGCCCGCTTTTCTGAGCGCCTGCGTGTAAAAACCAAAGCCCGAGCCAATATCGAGTGCCCGATCATTGCCCGAATTGTTGAGCCCGTTGGCTTGCTGACTCATGCGCTCGGCGTCCACCTTGCAGTTGGGAAACGCGTCCTCTCTGGCCAGCACATCCTCCAGCGTTATCGCCTGGGTCAGCGCCTGGCCCGAGTATTGGTAAATGGATTGCAGCCATTGCACATGCGGAGGCCGGTTCAAGAACCCGGTTCCACAGCTTTCGCAACGGTATATGTGGAACTCCTTGTGTTTGGCGCTTTCCGTATAATGGAAGTTTTTCTGCCCCCAATATCTTATTTTCTCGGCTCTACAGGCCACGCATTCGCGCAAAATATCGCCATAGATTCCTGAAGCCGCTGATGCATACGTCATGGTATTCCCCCTTCTATTCTTGCTTTTATAAGCTGTTGACTTATCGCCACTTAACAACTGTAGGGCGTGCCGTGCGCGCCTTTCCCGATACCTGAAAAACCTTGCTATCCCTTTGGCGCGCACAGCGCGCCCTACTTGATCTTCTCGTTCCCACGCAGCGCGTGGAACGAGAGCAAACATAACTATCAGACCGTAACCCTTGAGTCTGACGCTTCCTCATCGACCTGCTCTATTGCCGCTTTATCCTCGACGCCGATATTCCGCCAGGGTTTGGCCAGTATCGCCAAAACCAACATCTCAACGCCGAAATAAATCGGATTAGCCATCGCAGCTCCGATCAAGCCGTAATTTTTTACCATCAACGGAATGCTGATGGCCGCCGTCACCGCCCCGCATACGCGCCCCAGCAATAACAACCGTGTCCGTTTATTTGCCAGCAGCGGTTGAGCCACCACGGTTCCCAAAGCATGCAGCGCGCAGCCGACCGCTATGGCAGGCATCAACTCAACCGCCGAATGATAAGATTTTGCGAGCACCATCGATGCGACCCAGTCCTTGGTAACCAGCAATAGCGACACGCCGACAATCCCCAAAGCAACAACGCAGCCTATCCATATCCACAAGATCCTGAATCCTTCCTTGCTCCGGTTTTGGGAACAGTACTGAAAATAAACCGGCTGAAAGGTGCGCAACAAAACCATTGCGCTGCGGTTAAACGCCTCGTTGATGATCATGTAAGTCGCCGCATACAAACCCACCTCCGCAGCCGTCATCAAATAGCCGATCACATAGCGATCGCCCAAACCGTTAACCCAGAATATCAATTCCATCGGGATCAGCGGCAAGGCGTAGGCCCACACCTCAGTCCTGAAATTACGGGTGATAATAAGCGGTCTGTTTTTGTCAGGCTTAGCGCCCAACATTAACGACCAAGCCGTATTCGAGACCACGCTTGCCGCGATGTAACCCAGCAACACCCACTCAGCCTTTTGGCCACCCCACACCACCAACGAGATCGCCAACACGGGGCGCAGGATGCTGTCGCTGGTCTGCCATAAACTTGCGCCGCGCTGTTTGCGTTCGCCGATCAGCAACTGGATGCCCAGTTCGCGCCGGACGGTTACTATCAAAAGAACGCCTGCCAGCATAAACAGCCAAACATCGCTATGCGAAAAATAGCTGTAGGTAACGCCGCCCAATACCAGCAGGCCTATCGCCAACGCCGTTGCTTTCGCCGTCAGTCTTGTCACAACGCCGTATAAAGCGGCACGTTCCCCTTTATTCAGGCACTCCGGCACTATCCTCATGCCGGCGCAAATAAAAGGGTAGGAAAACAGGGTAACGCCCAGCGCCACAAAACCGTTCAACAAAGCGACTTGTCCGTATATATCGGGCGTTACCAGCTCGGTCAGGACTCGAGTGCCCGCCAACAACGCACAGGCGGACATCATTTGTCCAAACAGCGCCCAAAACGCGTCACCGAATAATCGTCTTTCTTTTAATAGTCCGAACATAGCTATTTTCCTTTAAAGACTCGTAGTCATGATCCTAAAACCGCAGTTGGAGCCGATGAAAGCCGTTCGTACCGAGCTTGTCGAAGCATGAACGGCTTTCATCGGCCCACCCCATTTGGTACACAGGTATCTACACAGCTTTTTTGTACTATAAATACAATGATTTGCAAGTCGACCTAGCCCCCTCTCCTGTTGGACGACTGCAGGGATGCAGGAGGTAGAGCAACGCAGGAGCAGTTGCCGAGAGAGTTGGGGAGAGGAGAATAAAAACAATCCTTTATATCCCCCTTATCCCAACCTTCTCCCTCAAGGGAGAAGGAGTCGGTGCTTCTGTAGATACCTGTGCCTATGGTGAGTATTCCAGAATCCCGCTCACCCCATCCGACAAGCTCATGACAGGCTTCCGCAAGGCTCTCCTGAGCGGTAGTCGAAGAACTCAGGGTGATCGGGATTTTGGAATACTCAACTGCGTTTTTTAAATTCATCGCTGGGTACCTCTTTAAATATTTTTGGGTCTTCGTGGATCAACTGATTTTTCTAGGATGATGGGGGCCGGTAATACGAACCCGATACTGCCGGGCCGGCCTGCACTGGGATCGAAACCGACTGATACCCGGTGCCTAATACCGTTCCCCAGAGATACATCAATATCGCGTTTTGCGGAAAATACTCCCACATGTTGAAGGTCAGCCCGGCAACGAAAATGAACATCACCACCAATCCTTTGTTGGGATGAACAGACGTCCTTGTCGTTGTCCATAGAAAGAAAAGATACGCCAGCAGACCGATCAGGCCGTAACCGTTCAGCAGGTATAAATAAAGGCTGTCGGAATCGAATTGCCCCTTAAAATGCTCCGCACCATAGAGCACATTGATGGTGTTGGAACTCAGCCCCAGCCCCCAACCGAACAACAAATCCGCAGGCCCGTGCATCTGTTCGGAAAACACCCGCTGCCACAGGTCTATGCGGCCGTCTTGAGTCGGGTCGGCGTCATCGCGTCCGCTGAGCAAAGGGCTGGACGCCAGCACCAGCGCACCCACCGCAAGGATCGGCGCAGGCATGACCAAAGCCCAGCGATCGCGGGGACGAAGCACTGCATAAACCTGAAAATAAACCACCAGCAGCGAACTGATGAACGCAGTTCGCGAACCGCTCAACAAGGCCAAAAATATGCTGGCCGCCACCCACTTTCTCATCCCCGGAACCAGCGAGAACAGCAGCGCGCAAGTCGCCATGGTCGCACCGAACAGGTTGGGACTGACAAAGGTGCCGAACGGCCGACCGCCGCCCAGGAATGACACCCCGAACAAAGGCGGCGCCCACAACGCCTGGGCTATCGCCAACACGGCCTGGAGCGCAATGTAATAACGAAGATATTGCGCGAACCGATGGATAACATAGCCGCCCGCGCCCAAGCGGCTGGTCACGAATCCGATCAAGGCCAGCGGCAGGTATTCGAACACGCGCAGGCCCGCCATCGGCACCACCAGCGGCAAATCCAGATACAGCGCATAGCCGATCTCAAACAACACATAGGTCGCAATAACGCCCAAAAAAGCCAATACCGCGCTGGACAATGCCCCGTTCCGCAAGCGCGGCTCGAAAAACGCGTAAGCCACCAACACCGCCAGCATCGCCTCGCGAAGAATACGTAATCCGAAATCCTGCTCGCCGTAAACCTCTTTCACCCCGGTCCAGGCCGACTCGACCTGCGGTAAAGAAGCCAGCGTCGACGCGCTGACCAGCGCGAACAACAGCACCGGCAAGTCTTTTTCGAAGCGTATTTTCATCTTACACTTGTACCTTGTCGTCACTCTCTTCCGCAGATTCCGCACCAGGCAGATAATCACGTTCCTGGCGTTTGCCCAACCAGTCGCCCACCGCCTGATACCCGGTCGTAAATACCGACGGACCCTTGGGCTCCATGTCGGTACGCTTGTAGGCGTAGCCGTAATAAGGGTAATACGACGATCCCTCTTTCATGTCGTTGATAATGAAGCCGTTCGGTTTCACGCCGACCTGTTGGAAACGCCTGAAGCTGACTTCCAATTCCTGCGCCGTGTAGCGGCCTTCCTTGACCACCAGGAAGGTGGCGTCGGCGTACTTGCCTATAACCGCCGCGTCGGTGGCGCCCAAAATCGGCGGCGAATCGATCACGATATGGTTATAAAAACTCTTCAACTGCTCAAGCGTCTCCTCCAGATTGCCGAGCACCAGCAATTCCGCCGGATTCAGCGCCATACTTCCCCGCGGTATAAAGTCCACGCCGACATCGGGCAGGCTGACGATAACCTCGCCCAGCGTCGCCCGGCCCGCCAACAGGTCGGAAAGCCCCGGCTCCTTGCCGACGGAAAAAGCTTCATGCAGTCGACCGTTACGCATGTCGGCATCGATGATCAACACGCGTTTCTTGATACTCGCCAACAATGCGGAAAGATTGGTGCTGACAAAGGATTTACCCATGCCGGGCGCAGGACTGCTGACCATGATGACTTTGCTCGCGTCGCTGGCAAACGTCGCTTCCAGGGTTGTCCGCAGGCCGCGCAGCGACTCCACCGAAATATCGAGCGGGTCCTGGCTGACCAGAATGCCGGGTTCGCGATCCCTGCCCTGATCGATCAGGCGCGCCAACCGGCGCTGTTTTTTGCTATGCGGGATGGCGGCAAATAGCGGCAAGCCCACCTGATATTCCAGCAAGGCCGGATAGTTGTCGTGGCGCTGCAAGGAATGTCTAAGAAACACTATCGCAGATCCCGCACTCAATCCCAGCAAGGTGGCGATGGCTAACAGCAGGCCCGGTTTCGGCCAATACGGTTTTTCCGGAGTCACCGCAAAATCGACAATGCGCGAGTTACCCAACGAACCGGCCGCGGCAATGCGCTGCTCCTGGGCGCTATTCAGCAATGACGTGTAAAGCTCGGTATTGACCTGCACGTCCCGCGACAGGCTCACAACGTTCTGCTGAGTGCGCGGTAAATCTTTAATCCGCTTATCCAGATTCGCCAGTTTTTGATCGATGCGTTTGATTTGCGCCTTGGTGGCCATCATGTCCGGATGAGCAGCCTCCAGATGTTGGTTCTGTTCTTCGTACTTCTGTTTGAGCTGAATGCCCAGCGTCTCCATTTCGGAGGCCTGCTTGAGCAGTATTTCAGCCTCGGCGGATATATCGACCGCGCCATGCTGCTGCCTGTAGACACTCAAGCCCTGCTCCGCTTTTTCCAAACGTTCCTTGACAACAGGCAACTGACTTTCCAGAAAACCCAGTTTTTGCGAGGCTTCCGCAGACTCCCAATTGACGGTCGCGTTGACATAAATATTGGCGATGTCGTTGACCGATTTAGCGAGTTGCTCCGGTTCACGGCCCTTGAGTTCGACGCTGAGAATATCGGTATCCTTGGAAACCTCTTTGACCGAAAAAGCCTTTTGCAGGTTTTCGATAGCGGCCAGCGAGGTTTTCCGGGTCAACTCAAAATGAGTGCCGGGATGCGCCGCGAGTTCTTCAATTTTAATAACGGCAGGCGCAGTTTCGCCCATATCGGCGATCAGCATTTCGCCTATCCGGCCTTCGGCCAGGACCTCATCCTTAGGCCCGAGCAAGCGAAAGCGGCCTTCTTCCAGAGCGATCAGGGTAAACGCTTTGCCCAGATAACGATCCGGCACCGTGAAGTTAGCGATTTTCATTTTTTCGCCGCCCCAGGCCCAACGGCTAAATCCCCACCATGAACCGGCAACCCCGTCGTGAGCGTCATGCCTTCGCGCCAGCGTCTCTCCGATAACGGGGAAATAATTGGGCGAATATTCCACCATCAGGTTCAGGTCATCGACCACCTTGCCGAGCACCGAACGGGAGCGAAGGATTTCCACCTCACGTTGCGCACGGGGATTATCGGCTTCAGTCGCAGCCCCGTTCGCCTCGCTATGTAGCGGGGCGGCGAGCAGCGCCTTGTTCTTGTCGATCCGCAACAGCGCGTCAGCCTTGTAAGTACGCGGCGCGAGCATTAAATAGGCCGACGTCATCAGCAGGACAGCCGATAGCGCTATCAGCACGATCTTTCTGCCTTCGATCAGCAGATCGACATAATCGCGAATACTGACGCCCTGCTCTTCAATCCTGGACGGATTCAGCGGCGGGAGCTGTAGAGTAGCTTCATTCTGTGAATACATAATTTTTCCTATCCCAATCTTGTGAAAAGAAAATTCGAGTCTTGCACACCGTTACAAGCCCATGGTGGCGGCTTTCGACATAACCGACGTGAAAGATGACGGCAGGATTTGGTTCAGGACTCGGGACCACTGGGTCACGCCTGCGGTACTTACGAAAACGGTATCGTGAGCTTGCAAGTGGAACTGATCCGCTAGAATCAGCGCGTCAGGCGATTTCGCATCCAACTGGAAAATTTCCGGCTTTAGCTCTCCTGTCTTTAGCTCTCCTGTCCGAATCACATAAATCTCTTCCGACCGCGAAGTATTGAAATCAACCCCATAGGCTTTCGCTAGCGCCTGTGCAAGCGTCAATTTGCCCTTGTTGATTTGCAGCGCCTGCTGCTTGCCGACTTCGCCCATTACGAACACCTCGTTGTCCTTGCGGTCGGAGACATTCAGCACGTCGCCGTCCTTAAGCAGCAGGTTTTGCTCAGAGCCGCCCTTTTCGTATAACCTCATAACATCGATCTTATAGAGCTTGCCATCGCGGGCCAGAGTCACGTTGCTGGTGTCGGCATCCTCGGTCACGCCGCCGGCGCGGCTGATGGCTTCGGTAATAGTCAATGGCGTCTCGGTCATCGCCTGGATCCCCGGCGTTTTGACCTGACCGACCACGGCTGCCCGATGACTCTGGAAAGACAGCACCCGGACATCAAGTTTGACTTTCTTGAAGTATTTGGAAAGCCCTTGGCTCAATAACTCCCGAACCTCGTTGGCGGTTTTCCCTTTCACCTGAATGTTGCCCACGTAGGGGTAATAAAGCATACCGTCATCTTGGACCATCTTGCCCGCCAACTCGGGGTTGATTTTCTCGCCGCCCGGATCGTTCAGTTCTGGATGTTCCCACACCGTGATTTGAAGCCTGTCATGCGGTCCGATCTTATATGCGGTCATCGGGACAACCTGAGACGGTAGTTCGTTGATCTCCCGTCGTTTCGAATTTTCCCGGTCGATAATCAGGTCTGCGGTAATCTGAGAAATCTTCGCCTTTTCCTTGATTAACTTGCCGTCTACCATCATCGGAACCTCTATATTCGATAACGGAGTGTTGTTCTCCATCTCCATGCCGGGCGTTAAAGAGCAGGCTTGCAGCAGCAAGACCGGTATCAGGGGCATTGATCTAAGCATTAATCTAACCATGGCAAATGTGTTCCTATAATTATTTTAAAAGCAGGCGAAGGACGAAAGGCAAAAGGCTAAGGGGCTGCGTAATTTGGAAATTGGATTTTTTCGCCCTTTGCCTTGCGCCTTTCGCCTCAATACGCATTTTTATTGATAAAACCGGTCAGCACCGTGCGCAGCGCGATTTCCAGATCGAACCATACCGACCAATGCTGGATGTAATACAAATCGTGTTCGATGCGGCGATTCAGGTCGGTGTCCCCGCGCCAACCGTTGACTTGCGCCCAGCCGGTGATACCGGCCTTGACCATGTGCTTTTTCATGTAATTCGGCACTTGGTCCTTGAACACTTCGACAAAATCCGGGCGCTCCGGCCTGGGTCCGACCAGCGACATATCGCCGGTAAGCACGTTGATCAGTTGCGGCAATTCGTCAAGACTGGTTTTGCGCAAGAAACCGCCAAACCGGGTCGCCCGTTGTTCGCCGGGTTTTGCCCATACCGCGCCGGTTTTGGCTTCTGCGTCCACCGGCATCGAGCGGAACTTCAGCATCGTGAACGAACGGTTGTTCCAGCCGACCCGTTCTTGCCGGTAAAATACCGGGCCTTTTGAACTCAGCTTGACGCCGATAGCGATCACTAACAGCAACGGACTGATCAGAACCAACAGGATCAGCGCAAACAACCTATCCATAACTTCCTTGATATAGCGGTTAATGCCGTGCAACGGAGAAACCGAGAAGTCCAAAGTCGGAATACCGGCCACCGTGTTCAAGCTGAGGAATTTACTTTGCTTGAACGCGAAACAGTCGATAACCAGTCGGATACTGACCGGCAGATGCCGCAGTTGGTATTGCGCACGTTCCGCAAGCGATTCGCCGGGAAACGCAATCCATACTTCGTCAATGGCTTCCTTGGCGACGATGGCAGCGAGGTCGTCCAATTCGCCGAGTCGCGGCAGCGAAAAATCATCCACCAAATGCCGATTTTCGGACCGGTCATCGACATAACCGATCACTTGCAAACCGGCCCAGGACGATTGGCCCAACTGTCGGCTAACCGCAACGGCCATCTGGTTTAATCCGACCAAAATGATGCGACCCTGAGACCAGCCGCGAGCACGCAACCATTGCAACACATGGGAAAGCAGGCTACGGGCGGCGAGCACGAATAACAAGCCCAGCACCCACCAGGTGACAATCCAGCGATAACTGGAACCGAACCAGAAATGCAAACGAATCAGCGCAACAATGGAGATAACCGACACAATGGCGGATACCCAAGCCCTGACGATACGCGGAATTTCCCCGCGCATTGCGTCATTCCGCCAGGGTCGGTAAACCTGGCCGATTTCGAAAAAGATGATGGCCGCCAAAACACCGAGAGAGACCACTATGCGGTAATCCTGATCGATGACGAACTGGCGCAGCCAGAAATAATGGGAGACCCAAGCGGCACCGATTAGCATGGCGATATCGATAAACCGCAGCAACAGGATCACGGTGTGTCCATATTGCTTAAAGAGCCCGTTGAAGATGTTCCCTATACCGAGTGGCATATTCGTTAACCCCTATTTTGTCTGTATCCAATGATGAACGGAAAAAACCGTCCATCCCCAAAGTCATCGCAACCGGCGTTACGCGCAGGTCGCTACGTTTGGATAAAGGTTACAGAAGCAAGATGAGGGGAATCCTGTGGGTTTAATTAAAATCAGATGAAGATTGGAATAATTTCAGGAAGGAAGTAGGAATAGAAAAATGGAAAGTAGCCGGACGGGGCATTTGCCCAGTTCGTAACGTTTCAATTGGCTATGGAAAACACAAAACGTTAGGATCGGTATTCGTGGTTACAGCATGTGTCCAATAGATATTTGACAGCGGCAATAACGCACACCTATGATGTACATCACGTTGTACATTTAGAGATTACTATGAAACAAGCTACGTTTACAGAAGTGCGCAACCACGCCAAGCAGTACTTTGATATCGTCGAGTCAGGCGAATCAGTACGTGTATTGCGCAATGGCAAACCCATTGCCGACATCGTCCCAATAGCGCCCGATCTGCCTTCATGGAAACGACGCAAGGCACAACCTCTGGTATTGGATGGCGTTTCCATAAGCCGTATGATTCTGGAAGATCGCGAAGCCAGTGCCTGATGCTCGTTTTTTTTGATACATCAGCCTTTGTCAAACGCTACGTCAATGAATCCGGAACCGACAAGGTTCTAGAGTGGTGTGACAAGGCAACGGAAATCGGCTTGTCCGGCATTGCGCTTCCCGAAATCATTTCTGCCTTTTGTCGCTTGCACAGAGAAGCAAGGATTACCGATGCGCAATATCAGCAACTAAAATCATTGTTAATGGCTGATATCGAAGATGCCGCCCTATGCGACCTTACTCCGGCTGTATTGGCACAAGCGATTTCGAGTCTCGAAAACAATGTGCTGCGGGGTATGGATGCCATACATATCGGCAGCGCGGTGGCTCTGAAAGCCGATGTTTTTGTCTCTTCAGACAAACGTCAATGCGAAGCAGCAGAGCGCGCAGGGTTATCGGTTGATTTGGTGTAAATAATCATAACAACACATTAACCTAAAAAAATCAGTTGGAGCGAGTGGAAACCGTTCGCGCTGAGCTTGTCGAAGCATGAGCGGTTTCCACTCGCCCCATCCATTTGGAATGCTCAACTGATTTTTCTAATTCGTAGGGTACGCTGTGCGTACCGTTTTTCAATCACGCGACAAGTCCAATAAGGTACGCGCAGCGTACCCTACGGGACTATTGCGGATTCAGTCTTACAAATTGGAGACACCGTGTTAGAAAATATGCCATTGTCGGATTTCAACCCAGAAAAGTCACTCAAACCGCTTCGATGTGTCGGGTTACGCTACGCTAACCCGCCCTTTGAGCGCTCCAATTCCGGAGGTACGCGGTGGTGCCAAACAAACCAGCTTGCATTCCGGTTGCAAGGCGACTAGCAGCGTGGTTTGTAGAAAACATTGCACGCCATGTAATGGGTGGTTGAACCTGCGTTCACCTCCCTCGCGGTTTAGCACTGCTTGTTCGCGCCAATGTTGGGAGAACAACGGACTTCTAGCCAATAGATCGTCAATCAGCGCTTGCATTGCTGCATCTCCCGGACGACGGCTGTAATCGGCACGGAATTCGGCAACCAATCGGCGGGCACGTTCCGGCCAGTCGGCTATCAATAGCTTCGCGCTCGAACAGAGGAAAACGAATTGAAGTAGATTGCGTTCTTTTGTTTCTTCGTCCAGCCAGCCAGTGAACAGGTTGGCAGCGTCAGCATTCCAAGCTCTGGCAGTCCAGGTGCGATCAAGGAGATAGGCTGGACCCACAAACAGGGATGGCAAGGTTAAAAGATCTGAAAGCAGGTCAGCCTGAGGTTCAGCAGGGCTAGTCGGATCTCGTTTTCCAGCCAAATCGAACAACGAGGCACGCTCGGCCGGTGTCAGTCTTAGTGCCTCAGCAAGCCGGGTCAGCGCAGATGCGGAAGCGGCGACGTCCCGTCCTTGCTCAAGCCAAGTGATCCAAGTAACGCTGACTCCAGAGGCTTCGGCCAATTCTTCGCGTCGTAAACCGGGAGTCCGGCGACGGCCCACAGCCTTGGGAGGCGGCGGTAAACACTCACGATGTGCGCGAATGAAAGCAGCAAGGATGCGTCGAGAGTCGTATTCGGTCATGGTGTATTTTATACCAGTATAAATTGTCATCTTGTACCAGTTAAAAGATGGAGAAACAATACCCACTGCCATCCATTTATTTAGGAGTTCATGATGAATACATACAGTTGGAATGCTAAGGATTATGAGAGAAACTCACAAGCTCAACAAAAATGGGCAAGAGAACTTATTGCAAATCTAAATTTAGCAGGAGCAGAAGACATTCTTGATTTAGGTTGCGGTGATGGGAAAATAACGGCAGAAATCGCTCGGTTAGTGGGTGATGGCTCGGTTGTCGGCGTTGATAACTCAAGGCAAATGATAGACCTGGCAAAAGAAAAATATTCACAAAACCAGCACCCTAATCTTTCGTTTCAAGTAATGGATGCGAGTGGTTTATCATTTGAAGATTGTTTTGATGTGATTTTCTCAAATGCAGTGCTGCATTGGGTAAAGAATCATAAACCTGTTATTGAAGGCTTATACAAAAGCCTCAGGGTTGGAGGGAAAATTTTCTTACGAATGGGAGGAAAAGGAGATGCGGAAGGCATACTTTCGATTATGAATGACCTTAAAACTTCAAATAAATGGGCGCAGTACTTTACTGAATTTGAATTTCCTTTTACTTTTCTTGGTGTCGATGAATATCAAGCACTATTGAAAGAATCTGGATTTTCTATAAATCGTGTTGAACTCATTCCTAAAGATATGACGCATGATGGAAAACCAGGGCTGGAAGGATGGATTCGAACAACATGGTTACCCTATACGGAGCGAATTCCAACAGAAAAGAGACAAGCATTTATCGAAGAGGTTTCTTCAAAATATCTAGATAAAGTGCCGCTAGAAGCAGATGGTAAAGCTCATGTGGCTATGGTAATGATTGAAGTCGAAGCAAAAAAAATCACATAACCCGGTGCTCAAGCGGGACGTTATCCATCTACCAAGCGGAGAACCCAATGGGTCAGCGATTTGCCGAACTATCTGAAAAGCATATTCAATTTATAGCCGAACAACGAATTTTCTTTGTTGGGACAGCCACGACAGACAGCCGTGTGAATGTTTCCCCAAAGGGTATGGACTCGCTGAGAGTTTTAAGCAACAATCGTGTCATCTGGTTAAACGTTACCGGAAGTAGCAATGAAACTTCCGCCCATGTACAGCAAGCCCCCCGAATGACCATTATGTTTTGCGCCTTTGATGGCCAGCCGTTAATCCTACGGCTTTACGGCACAGCAAGGGTCGTTCACAAGAGCGATCCCGAATGGACCAATTTGGCCTCCCTGTTTAAACCGCTGCCAGGTGCTCGGCAAATATTTGACGTTACGCTCGACCTCGTGCAAACGTCTTGTGGAATGTCCGTTCCGTATTATGCCTATACCGGAGATCGAAAATTGCTGAGTGACTGGGCCACAAAAAAAGGTGAGGAAGGTTTGAAGCATTACTGGGAGGAAAAGAACCAAGTGAGCATTGATGGAATTCCCACAAACATTGTCACCAAAAATGGCTAACCCTACGCTCAAGAGGCACAGGCCAGCGGCCTGTCCATTAGCTCCACGTTAGTTTCGTAGGGTACGCTGTGCGTACCGTTTTTTTCAATCATGCCACAAATCCAATGTGGTACGCACAGCGTACCCTACATGGCTGTGGGGAATACGTTGTTTGATTGGATTATCATGGTGTCACCTTATTAGATGGTTAAACTTGGGTTTGGTTTGGCAAATACTCAGTACACATGCCTAAGCAGCAGTGTCTTGTAAGGTTGCAAGTAGACTTTTCCAGCTCTCATATCCGTATTGTGGATCAGAGGTAAGCCCCACCGATTCCGCATAACTGATCCGATCCTTGCTGTACTGCACATAGTTCATCGGCGTATTGTTATGGCTGGCGATTTCGGCTTCGGTCGGTGGAATGTATTTTCCGTTTTCACCTTGGTGGCCAAACTTCAAGCCCCGGGACAACAACATGCAGCATTGCTGGCTGCTGATCTTGCCGGAGTTTAAAAGATTCATCGCCACACCGCTCATCTGGTTTGGCGTCATATTGGTGTAGGTTGATGCATCGGTCTTTGATGATGCGAGTGCCTCTTGTGCTGCTGTGGAGATGGTAACAGTGTCGGAATCTTTTGCTGATCGAGAAGTTGGCTGAGGCTGGTCAGCCGCAACCGTTTGTGGGACAGTGAGTTTTCCAGATGTTATAGAGGCCGATGACTGTGCTGAGGCAATGAAGGTTATGGAGGACATGCCTCTTTCCTTATGCTGAAGTGGTAGTGGAATGAATACCTTGAAGAGCCTCCATTTGATGCAGAATACTTTCCAAGCCAGTTGTATCCACGCCGTACAACTGGCTATCTTTGATCCCCTTGGTATAGAGCTGAATATAGTTGACTGGGGTATTGTTGGCGACATCCATTAGATCTTGCCGTGCTTTTCCAGTTAATCCTTTTGAGTTCGCTTGCATACCTGCTTGGAACTGCGCTTCCGTAAGAATAAAAGATCCGCCTGTGATTTTTCCATCACCCACTAACTTACCCATTTCATTAGGCGTCATATTTGTGAAGTCGTAGGTGCTGGTACCGCTGGTAGAAGTAGATATGGCTTTCGAAGTGCTGGATTCGCGCAGAGCTGACAGATTTCCGAGAATATTGGTGATCTTCTGGTCAACCGCAATATTGGCGGTGTTATGAATAGATTGATCGAACTCCAATTTGGATTGCCATTGCGCCAGAAAGTTCGTCGGTGTATCGGGGTTGCTTGCTGCCCAGCCAGGTGCGCCGTCGATGTTTTTGTTCGGGTTCAGCGCGGGTTGGAATTTGAGTGTTAAGGCATCTTCTTCGGAGATTGCTCCAGCCTTTTGTAAGTCATCAGCCATATTCACCATGTCACGCGGCGACATATTTTTCACGTCGTATTTCTTTGTTATGTCGGCAAGCGACATGGATTGGGACAGGTTGACGGTGCTTGAATTGGCAGCGGCGATCCCAGATGTGTTTCCGGAGTTCGGCAATATCTTGCCGGTTTGATCTGTGTTGGCGGCAGAGGTTGCCGCAATGGCTGCGGTGCGCGCAACGGATGATGCGATTGAATTGGGCTGAATTATCATTATTGCCTCCTAGTCGGGTAAGGATGTACTCTAGGAGATAGGCAATTGGTATGCCATTGAGCAATGCTTTAATATTGGGGGACGCCAACGCAGTAAAGCGCAATAGGCAATAGCCGTCGCCGGATGTTGAGATACGCTGCTTACGGCTAATCCAACCAGACTACGGCTCAGGTTCCACTACTTGGCATGACCCTGTCAAATGGGTTCAGCATCCCAACGTCCAAACAACGAGGCCAAGTTTAAGTGCGCGGGTTCTCCATAGATGCCAGAATATTTTTAATATTCTGGGCCTAATTGAAAATAAACAGTATTTCGACGACATCGTTTCTTACTCTATAAAAACTCACATAATTTTTATAGGGCAAACTCCTGATCTCGATTTTTGCTTCCATTTCTTCATAAACCTTACCCGCCAACGGAAAAACAGAGAGCGTTCCACTTAACGACTCTACGATTTCTTCGATAAATGTTTCTGCCCGAGCCGGACTGTCCAAAGCTATGTATTCGGCTATATTAAGCAAGCATTAATCAGCGGTTTCAGTTAATACAATTTTATGTATTTTCATCAAAAAACTAACTAACGGCTACTGCTAACCTGTCTCTTAACTTTGTCTTCAGGTCGTTTATATGTTCCTGGTTGCATTCGGTTACGCGGCCCGCTTCTGCGTCGGCGATTCCTGAAATAATTCCATTATGGATGTCTTTTTTAAAGGCTTCGCTTACTTGAATCAAAGCTTCAACATCATGCATTGAAAAAAATATCCCTATTGGACGCTCTCTTTTGGTAATCATTACCGGTTCTCTTTGCGCCGAATCCAAAAAGCTGCCGAATGCGTTTTTTGCTTCTTTAGCTGAGATGGTTTTCATGTTCATGGTTCCTATGGTTAAGAATGACATAGCAGCCATTATAGCTACTTTGCAATAAATCCAAACGCATTTTCCCTGTCTATATCATAGGAAAAATGCAGTCCAGTCGTCTCCTGAAAACGAACGGTTTTAAGCATCAATACCGCGTCAACCGTTCATAATCGGCGCGCGCAAGCACATAAACAGGGCTGGCGGAAATCGAGATGTCCGCATATCCTGAGGCGTCAACCGTCAGTTCTTGAACATGCCCCACCACATCCACCAGCACCCAGGCTTTGCCGGGAACAAGCTGCTGCCGCCAATTGCCGACTGCCTCATCGGTCCGCCAAATCATCAAGGTTTCGCCGAAATAAGCCGCCTGGATATTGGCGTCCTTGGTATCGAAGGCTTTATACGGCAGGCCGTCGATTAAGGCGCTCGCGGTATAGAGCGCCGCCTCGCCGGGCTTGTGGCCCATCGAGTAATCCCAGATCCGGCCGTAAGCCAAATCGTATTCGTGACCGATACAGAAAGCTATGCCCAAATAGTCGCTACGGCTGTTAACCCAGGCGATCATTTTCGCGACCTGCTCGGCCTGCCAGCGGCGTCCGGTTAAGCCATGCATCGCCTTGGCACCCGTTTCTCCCAGCCAGAACGGCAAGCTGTTTTTCCGGCCCAGGCTGGCGTAAGCAGCTAGCACCCCACGCTCATCCTCGTTTTCGCCGTTGCCGATCGGGCTGCCGAAACGCGGAGCTTGTTGAGGATAGGCATGGACATCCCAAGCGTCCTGATAATGATCAAGGCCCAGCTCCAACATCTGTTTGAACCACTGCCCTGTCCCCTCCTTATCGCCCGGCCGCACCAGACTGCCGCCGACGTAATGGCCATCGCTACGCTGCTTGTGTACCTGCTCATATTCCCACTTGGCGCGTTGCACCCAATGCGCAGGCTCGCGCAGCTTTTGCCATTCAGCATCCGTGCGGATGTCGATCTCATTGGTCGATTTAAAGAAACGGGTAAATGCCGAAGCCGTGTTGATGAAGTTTTGGCCGTCTGCCGGATTGTCATTCAGCCAAGTGCTGTCGCCCGAGGAATCGGCGAACAAGACTAATCCACGTTGCTTAGCCTGCTCCCATTTGGCCCGATACTGCGGATCGAATCCCGGATAGCTGCCATAGCTTTTGTAAATCCCCATCCGTTCCAACCAGGAGAAATACCCGCCTTCCTGCTTAAAGCTCTTGTCGCCGTCGGCCAAGGCGTAATAGTCGTTGTTCCATAGTTTTTTCTTGTCCAGCCTGTGCTTTTGCTCGGCCGCACCACCTACGACAGAAAAGCCGTCGGCGGGATAGTTCATGATCAACTTGCCTTCGGGCGTAGTTAAGGAAGAATAAACGGCATAGTAGCCGGGCTCGCTAACCTTGCCGAAGTCCACTTCGGCTTCACCGGGAAACAAACCGGTTATTTCCTGAGCCGCGACCTGGTTGCCGCTGTAGTCAACCAGTCGCAGACGCAGTTTTGCCGGAAAGCGCGGCAACGGTGCCGATAAGGCTGTTTCTTCCAGAACCGGATGCCAACGCATATCCACGCGCAGTTTGAGCGGGTCGCCGGGATGCGGCAGATTGGCCGGAGCATCCACGAAAATCAGAGGCCGTAGCTTGGCGGCGATCCCGTTAAGCGCAAGATCGGCATCGGGATCGGTCGGTTGCGTCTTGATCGAATCCAGAGGCTTACCGGCCGGATCGGTGAATAAACCGGCGAAGTAAAACCGCTGGCCTTGGTCATGCTGCATCACCAGCTTGACCAGCAGGCTGTGCCATCCGGGCGACAGATCCAGCGTCGCTAGTTGCGGCGCTTCGGGACGAACCGACAACGCGGTAGCCACCAGCCCTTCGGTAGTCAGTCCCTTTAGCAGTTTTTTTACTTGCTCGCCGGGAGATGACGAGAACCCGGATGGCGGATTCGGATCATCGGCCAATTTGAACGGCTGTCCATCCAGCCAGCCGAGGGTTCTGATGCCGGATTGTTTCAGATGCAGCAGCGCCTGCGTGGGCTGATCGACATGCAGGTAGAGCTGGGCATAGCCGCTGCCGCGCGACCAGCCGTAGGCATGTTGGGTGTTGGCCTCTATGTCCGCAACGCCATTGGCCTCCGTAGCCGCAACACGCCAAGCCCGCATTTCCCCGCCCATCATTTGCAGGCTAAGGTAGGGTTGGCCGGGATTCGGGCGCAGCACCGTTTCGCTATCCAGCCCGAAAATCGACAGGCCCGATAAACCGTCCTGCAAACCGCCCACCAGCCAGGCATCCGGTATGCCTCCTTTAAGCGGCTTAGCGTTTTCGCCAGCGACTGCAGGCGGCGTGGGCATCATGCCGACTTTGCCTGGGTCGGCAAGAAATCGGGGCACGTCCTGTTCGCTATTGGGCTGGGCCAACACGCCGAGGATGCCGTAATGATCGTCGGTCATCAGTGCGGCAGGCAGTGCCGGGAGATTCAAGGTGCCGGACAGCGCTTCGGCTTCCGGCCCTATCAGATAGGAGACCGACAGTTTTTCATAACGTGGGCGCGCGGCATCGGAAGCCAAGCCGCGAAACAGGACTTCATCTTTTCCGCCTTTGCCGTCGAGCACAATCAGGCGGCGATTCGCGGCAGGCACTGCCTTGGTCAGCGCCAGAAAGCGATTTCTGGCTTGGGCCTGAGCGGCGGTCATCCAGTCGCCCAGCGGCGTCTCCAATTTCAGCAGGAAGGCGTCGAAGACTTTGGCCCCGTCCGCCTTGCCGGTGTTGTTGATTTCCAGCCAGCGATCGCCCGGCAATACGGTGACGGTAGCTGCCGCTTGCAACCATTGATATTCCCAAGGTGTGGTGTTGGTCAGCGCGAAATCGCCGCGTGTCGCCAGCTCATCCGGCTTTGCCCCGGCCTTGACCGTGAAATTTTGACTGACTTGGGAAACCTCGCCGCCGCTTTTGTAGCGGGCGTAAAAACGGTACTGTCCCGGAGCAATCGCCGGGTTCAGTTCAAAACGAAAATTCGCGCCCCAGCTTCCGAAACCTGGGTGAAAAACCTGAACTTCGTCCTTTTCGGTCAATACCGACTCGGCACCGGAACCTGCCGTGGCCGTGCCGAGTTGGACTTGCAGCGCGGGATCTTTTTCCGTTGTTGCAAGTGCAGGCGCATTGCCCAAGTCCAGCAGCACCAGAGGCCTGTCCGCCGTACCGCTCGTCGGCAGAGCGGACAATGGCGAGGCTAACAGGAAGGCATCGAAAACTTTGGCATCATGGCCTGCGCCGCTATCCCGCACTTCGATGACGGCATCGTCGGCCTTAAGGCTGACCGGCGACTCGGCGGCTATCCAGGCATAATCCCAACCCTTGGGCTTCATGGACAGCGTAGCGCGCAACTCCAGCCGGGATGGATCGGGTCCTGCCCAGACTTCGAACGATTGTACGCAGACATTGGGATCTCCGCCCTGCCGCCACCGAGCCCAAAAGGTATAGGGCTTGGCCGGGAAACCGGGTTTGACCTTGAATCGAAAGCTGACTTTCCAGCTGCCGAATCCGGGGTGCAAAGAGCTGATTTCATCTTTATCGGTCTGAATCGACGCGTCTCCTTCGTGGGCGTAGACTTCGCCTGTAAACACCCGCGTTGTCTTATCGCCTTCGCCGGCCGACTGCGGCGCACTGCCCAGTTCGAGCAGCAGCGCCGGCCTCTCGGCTGTGCCGTGTATCGGCAATCCCGCGAGCGTATCGGCGTGGGCAACGGACAACCCGACCAGCGCAACCAACACCGTTTGCAATGTAAAAATAAACAAAATCAATGACTTCATAGCTGGTAAAAATTGGGTTATGGATAAACTGCCGAACTTACCCTTTGAGTGCATAAGTATCTATACAATACGTCATCCCGGCAAGAATTCACTCCGGGCTATCCTGCCCGAAGCCCTTCGGGTAAATGCAAATCCGTTCCAGACGAATTTGTGCTGGGACGACGTTGATACAATTTGCGCAATATCTATTAAAGTGAACACTTTTTTGAATTTAAACAATACTTTTAATCAAATCCTAATCACATCCAACAAGCTAGTGATGCGGCACTTGTGTGTATAATAACGATTATTAAGTCGAGCTAGCCGGCAAATGTATCAGATGCATGTTTGGAATTTTCGATGCCCGAATCGGGTTCCCTTGCAGCGCGGCGTCATGGATGGATTATTGTAGAAAGGATTGCTTTTAACAATTAAATACGGAGATCCATGAAGGAGCTTATTCCCAACTTTATTCTGGATATTTTCAGAAAACCGGATTTGTCGAAACTTTGGTCGAAACTTTGGTCAAAACAAGGGGGACGATTTACGTCTCTTTGCGACCGGATGACATTCAAAAATATTTTATCGCTAAAATCGCTGATTGTTCTAGGCTTTGTGATTGCCGTTATTCCGCTTTTTTTGGCCGTCATGTACGCCGCTTTCGGCATGCGCGAAACCTCGGCATTGGGCAGGACCATCAATTTCCAGGTCTTCGAACAGACCAAGGCCATACGCCTGGTTTTGCAAAAAACTGCCGATATTGAGCGAAAAGCCAGACTCTTCGTGCTGCTGTCCGATCCGGCCGTGCGCCAGCCTTACGAACAGCAATCGTATGAAAGTACCCGGGCGTCATTCAAACAAGCCTTGAGTGCGCTGCTAAAACTGCATGTCGATAACAAAATCGCCCTGTTGGTCAACGAATTATCGGAAAAGGAAAACCTGATTTATCAACAAATCATTGGCTCGGCGAACGAGAATAATCTCAAATTACCGGTCGATGAAGCGTTCCAGGGACTGCGCGAGTCCTCCACCAGCCTTTCGCGCGAATTCGAGAGCTACGTTGATCATGAATTCAACGAATTGCGCCAGCAATCGGAATCCCTTGAACAAGGGCTGTTAATCAAGGGCGCGGTTCTGTTGGCCGTCTCGTTTATCTTCATCGCAATACTGCTGGCGGTAGTTTCGCAGTCAATGCGGCAACTGAATACCTGCATTCGCCGTCTGGGTTCGAGGGAGCTCGAAGAGCCGATTGACATTACCGGCCCTTCGGATTTGCGCTATCTGGGCAACCGTCTCGAATGGCTGCGAACCCATTTGATGGAACTGGAAGTTTCGAAACAGCAGTTCATGCACAATGTCGCCCGCGAGATCGACCTGCCGTTGGAGAGTATCCGCGAAGGCGCGGAACTGCTTGCGAACGAGGCGGCTGAGGAATCGAGCAATGTACGGCAGGACATCGCACGACTCCTGTGCAACAATGTCGACAAGCTGAAAACAGTGTCCGATGAATTGGTTCGTTATAGTCAGATCAACGCGCAGCCGGAAACGAACCGCAAGCAAACCGTCAATATGAACGGCCTGCTTGAGTCGGTCATCAATGATTTTCAACCCCGCCTACAGGCCAAATCGATCAGCTTGAAAAAGCTGGTCCGGCCGGTCGAGATTTCCGGAATCCACGACCAGTTACGAAGCGTTATCGAGCAGTTAATGTCGAATGCGGTGAAATATTCGCCAACGGGCGGCGAAATACGCATCATGCTTCGCGATTCGGGCGCGCAACTGGAATTGGAAGTCGAAGATGAGGGGCCGGGCATTGATCCCAATGAACGTTCGCATGTATTCGAGCCCTTTTTCCGCGGCAAGACCGCCCAGCCCGAAGAAAATACAGAAGGTCCGGGATTGGGGCTTGCCATTGTCAGGGAATATGTCACCAATCATCAGGGCAAAGTCGATATTATCGACGCCAGACAAGATCAACATGGGGCCCGCATCCGCGTTCAAATACCGCTAACCGGAAAGGCCTAACAAATACGGAACAAAACTATCTATGCTGTCATTACTATCTATTCGAAACACAGGCTTAGCGCTAAGCCTTTTACTGCTGGCCGGATGCGCCGAGTTCAATGCCGGTTATAACGGCTATCCAAACCAGTATAACGACCCTTATGCACAGTCGGATTTTGACGAACTGCTGGCTTTCGGAGCCAACATGGCCAAAATATCGCCTTCCTCACGCGCCGAGGTGTGTCGCATCTTGCTAAAACGCCAAAAAAACCCTCCCGGAGCCGGGATACACTTGCACCTGATGGTAGGTCGCTTACTTTCCGATACCTGCGGTGAAATCCCCAGAATTCTGGACGGGATAAACGCTATCCCACCCGGAAGCCTGCCCGATGAACGGACGCAGCGACTTGTCGCTATTCATACGGAAGCCTTAAAACGTTTACAAAATGTGTCGAGAAAACCCGGTACGCTGGAACATAAACAAAAAACAGTCCAATCTGCGCCGGAGTCGAAGGATACAAACGAATCGAAGAAGGATGAAAACCGCTTACTGCGCGAAAAACTGGAAGCCATCAGATCCATGGAGAAACACCTGGACGAAAGCGGCGACGCAAAATAGAACTCATGTTTCGTTTCCGCTTGGCTGTTGCTATCGTTGTTTCGTTCTGTTTTGTCTTGTTATTAGGATTCGCACTGTATTGGGGGTCGAACCAGGTTGCCCGACATTTTCAGCGCAGCCAGATGGCCTATGAGGCTTTCGATCGTTATGAACGATTATCCCAAGAGGCTTATCGCCACTTCAAACAGCGGATGGATAGACTGATAACGGCCAGCCCGGCGGCGGAAGCCGGTGTGGAATCATCCAAACATCGTCTCTACGAAGCGATGCAGGAGCTTAGAAATACCGCAGTAAAAACACCGATCGCAGAAAGTCATACTGAAGATTGGCAGGATAAACCCGCCGAACTGGAAAGAGTTGCCCATTTCACCGCCTTCCTCGATTCCAGCGAATATCGGTTCGACGAAGTCGAGCGCTTGCGTCAGCAGGGGAAGAATGAAATGGCCGTGCAAGCGCTGTCGAAATTCTCGGAAGAAGAAATCGACGGCAAATTCCAGCCGCTGATCGATGCCGCCATCAACGCCGAACGGGAAAAGGCCGGAAAAGCCAAGCAAGAACTGGAAGATTTGGTAGCCCAATCGCGTTGGATCGCCATCCTGGCATCATTGACTGCGGCGATATTCAGCCTCACGTCCGGGGCATTACTGCTTCGCGGCGTCAGGAAGCCTATCGAAGCGCTGATGAAAGGTACCGACGAGATAGCCTCCGGTAATCTGGATTATCGTATTTCTCTGGATACCCGCGATGAATTCGCCTATCTTGCCAGCCATTTCAATCAAATGGCGCAGGAACTGGGACTTCAGCAAAATAAACTGCGCGAAGGACGCGTCGTGCTGGAGAAAAGAGTGGCCGAACGTACTTTCGAACTTCATCAGTTAAATGAAGAATTAAAACGCATGGACAACGAGCGCCGAGAGTTTTTAGCCGACATCAGCCACGAACTGCGCACCCCGATTACCGTCATTCGCGGGGAAGCGGAGGTCACTCTGCGGGGCCAGGATCGCGAAGCCGAAGAGTACAAGGATGCTTTACACCGCATCGTCGAACTGGCGATGCAATTGGGAAAATACGTCAACGATCTGTTGTTTCTGGCCCGTACCGAAACCGCCAATCTCCAATTTGAATGGGATAGCGTGGACCTGACAGACCTGGTGGCCGGAGCCGCCGAGAATTTTCAAGTGATGGCCGAGGAAAACTCGATTTCGGTTTCCCTGGATGCGCCGACCGAACCGGTATGGGTGCGCGGCGACAAACAGCGGCTTCGACAGGTGCTGTTCATTCTCGGCGACAATGCCTGCCGATATTCGACCCCGGGAGGACACATCGCGGTCGCCTTGCGGGTGGACGGGGAAATGGCCAGTTTCAGCCTCACGGATCAAGGCATAGGCATACCGGCACAGGATTTGGAGCGTATTTTCGACCGCCATTTCCGCAGCCGGAATGCCCTGGCGTCAAGGGACGATGGAAAGGGGCTGGGCTTGCCGATGGCCAAGTCGATCCTGAAAGCACACGGCGGAAGCATCAAAGTAACCAGCATTGAAAATTCAGGCTCGACGTTCACAGTAACGCTCCCGCTGATTTCGATAGAACAGGATAGCAAGCAGATAAATGAAAAATAACTTAACTACACTAATCTAATGGATACCGGTTACATGCGAGTTCTGCTAGTGGAAGACGATGAGCGGATTGTCGATTTTGTTCAACGAGGCCTGAAGGCCGAAGGCTATGCCGTGGAGGTGGCCCGTAACGGGCTGGATGCGATAGCGCTGGGTAGCGAGGGCAAGTTTCAAGCCATTATTCTGGACCTGGGCTTGCCTGATCTCAATGGCCGACAGGTTTGCGAGCGCTTGCGCGACGCCGGCGTCGGCACCCCGATTCTAATGTTGACGGCCAGGGACACGGTGCAGGATAAGGTGACCGGCTTGCGCTCAGGCGCCGATGATTACATGACCAAGCCTTTCGCGTTTGAAGAACTGCTGGCTCGAATCGAAGCGCTGATGCGTCGTCGTAGCGGCGAGATCAAATTGGAAACCAAAGAACTGCAGGTAGCCGACCTCCTGTTGAATGGAGAAACCCATGAAGTAAGACGTGGAGAAACGCTGATCGAGCTAACGCCGAAGGAATTTGCCTTGCTGGAATGCTTTATGCGCATGCCCGGCAAGGTGTTGAGCCGCACCCGGATACTGGAGCAGGTATGGGGCTACAGCGCCGACCCATTGACCAATGTGGTGGATGTCTATATTCGCCAGTTGAGACGAAAAATCGATGACGATTATGAGCTAAAACTGCTCAAGACTGTCCGGGGATTCGGCTACAAATTGGATGTCTCCTGAAAAGCCGCGGAGCAACCGGCTCTAAACCCTAAAAAACGCGCTTTTCAATAGCTGTCATTTTGGCGTGCATCAGGTGCTACGCTACATATCCATTGAGTTATATGCGGCGTCAGAACATTGGGTCGAGCATCAAACGGCTTTTCTGCACCGTTAGGTCTTGGAAAAATTAATCCATTGCATTCCGGCTTTGTCCGCCGGAAGCATAAACTAGGGTTGCTGCGGATCGCAGCAAGGTGGCTCGGCTGTCGATTTCGGTATAACGGGCGCGCGCCAAATCCTTTTGCGCGGAAAGCAGCTCTATCACCGTGGAAAAGCCGTGGGTATAAGATTCTTGTGTGGCCGCATAGGATTCTTCGGCAGCTTTCAACAAGGCTAACGCAAACTCGCGTTTTTCCAACGCGGTTTTGGTATCGGCATAGGCTTTCCAGATATCGCGCATAATTTCCAGACGCAAGGCCTCAAGTTGGGCCTTGGAAGCCTCTTTCCTGGCCTCTGCTTCATGCACGGCATTGCTGCGCTCAAAGCCATCGAACAAGGTCCATTCCACGCTCAGCATCGCTGTACCGACCAGATTACTTGCCGAATAACTCTCATTACCGGGTGGATTGGTATGCACATTTCTCCAGGCTTGATTGCCGAGACTGCCTCCCAGGGAAAACTTGGGCCAGAATTCGGCCCTAGCCTTCTTCACTTCGGCTTCGCGCGCACGTAATTCGGCAAGGCGCGCCATCAGATCGGGGCGTTGCTCCAATGCCTGATCGACAATTTTTTCGACCGACTGCACCAGTCCTGCCGGTAAAGGCAGCTTGCTTAAGTCTATCAGTTGCAACGAATAAGAAGGCGAAATACCCAAGCTCGAAGTCAAATCGGCATGTGTCTGAATCACCGAGCTGCGTGTATCTTGCAGGTCATAACTGGCTTTCGCCTGCTCCTGAATCGCCAGCAATAAATCGGGGCGTGTCGCCAGACCTTTTTCGAGTTTCGCCTGAACCGAAGCGGAACCGGCCCTTGCGGCCTCAAATGTTTGCTCCGCCGCCGTTACCTTGGCCAGGGCGGCCTGATAGGCAAAAAAACCGGTTGCAACCCGATAGGCAATTTCCTGATGTTTGCGGTTGAAGGCAAAATTAGCGGCGCTCAAGCGCTGTGCGCCCGCATCGACCATGGCTTCCCTGCGTCCGAAATCGAACAATGTCCATGCCAAATTCAAACTGCCCAAAGAGGAGTAACCATGGCTTACCAACGCGCCTCCGGGGATGGGGAAGCTATTTTTGAAATATTGCCCGAACGCCATAGCTGTCAGAGTCGGGTACCAGGCACTGCGATTCATTTCGAGCCGAGCGGCGGCGGCTTTCGCCTCCTCCCAGCTCACTCTTGTTTCCGGGTTAGCGTGCAAGGCCAGATCGACCAGCGCAGGCAGGTCGTAGGTTAGCTTGGTATCGATCGGGCTTTCTTCATGCGAACGGCTGGATAGCGGGGGCTGCTGCGTGCCGGTTGTGGTCTTGGCCTGGTAATCATGCCAATCAACGGCATGGTCGGCCGGAGCCGCCGCATAGGGTTCATCAAACTGCACCGCGCTCGGCGGCATGCAAGCTGTCAATGCCATCGCGGCCGGCACAATCACTCGGCTTATACGTCGCGGCAGATAGGACAACAATGTTAGCAAGTTATCGCACTGACTGCGCCGCAACTTTTGCAAATTTAAACCACCTTATTCAAATGTCAATTGAGTTGCAGAATGTCCCTATTTTCGGAAACTTGAATGAGTTGGTTGACAATAGGGGCTTCAAATACCAGAATCCTGATCAGCTACACTTTAATTAATGCCTTTAATTTTTACAACTTAAAGATTTATTAATGACCTGATCAATCTTAAAAAAACGTCGCCAAAAATAAATCCAATGGTCATACGAAAATTATTTACGTTCAGTTTCTCCGCTCAGGCGCAAATTATGACCTTCATAACGAGATTACGAAAAACGGCTTTCCCGGTTATTTTTGCGTTGTTTCTGACGGCTTGCGACCCGATGCTGAGTATTCAGGGTTCGTTCTGGCCTGCCTGGATTATCTGTATCCTTGCCGGACTGATGGCAAGCATGGTACTGATGTGGCAATTGGTGCGACACCGGCTGGCGCCGTATCTGGGGCCGCCGCTGTTGATTGCGCCGAGTCTGTGGGCGCTATGCACTTTTGTTATCTGGTTGTTATTTTACTCGACGTAAACACGGGCGCCGTCCATCATGGAAAACAGTCAAACTGATAATCACGCTATAAATTTTAAACGCCGCATGATGCTGGGACGCATCATCGGAACGTTAATCGTGCTGGGCGCACTCGTGACCGGGGCGCTGGTCTGGCACATCAACTATCAGCATCCCCGCACCAACGATGCGATGGTGCGGGCCAACATCGTCGGCATCGCGCCCGAAGTTAGCGGCCGTATCGTGGAATTGCACGTTGAAGACAATCAGTACGTCAAGCAGGGCGATTTGCTGTATGTAATCGATCCCCGCCCCTATCAGGCCAAACTGGCCCAAGCCAAGGCGGAATTGCTGGTGGCCGAAAAAGAGGTGGATTCACGGCGCGCCTCCAGCGGCTCCGCCGAGCTGGCCATCGAACGACTGGAACACCAACGCGCCGCCGCCGAGGCTGAAGTCAGCAGGATTGAGGCCGAGGATGAATATCTGCATAGCTATGTGGAACGCCTTGAGCCCTTGGCGGAGAAACAATACGTAACGGCAGACCAGCTCAAGCAGGCCCGATCCAAATACGCCGCATCGCGCGCTGAACTGGCGGACGCCCGGGCCAAGGAGCTTTCGGCCCGGAGCGCGATAGACGAAGCCAAAAGCGATAGCCGCCGCGCCGTATCGTTGATCGCCCAGGTCGGCAACGTCAATGCCCGCATCGAAGCGGCCAAAGCGGTCGTTGCCGCCGCCGAACTGGACGTCGAATATTGCTCGGTGCGTGCGCCTTTCGATGCCTACGTCACCAACCTGAACACACGCGAAGGCGAATACGCCAGGATCGGAACGCAAATGTTCGCCCTGGTCGATGACCGCCACTGGTATGCCATCGCCAACTTCAAAGAAACTTATCTCCAGTCCATCCGCCCAGGTCAGGAAGCCGACGTATTCCTCATCGGTTATCCGGGAAAACGCTACCGGGGGGTGGTGACCGGTATCGGTTGGGCCAATTATCCCGACAATATCAAGCAACAAGGGGTTCTGCCGGAGGTTCAGCGTACCCTGAACTGGGTCATTCTGGCATCCCGCTTCCCGGTGCGGATCGAGATACACGAACGCGACCCCGAACACCCGTTGCGCATGGGCATGACCGCCTTTGTCACCGTTCTGGATCGTCCCGCCGAAATTCCGGGGCTTTCGCCTGCCACTGAGGAAGGAGAAAGCAAAGCCCGGATTCCGCAATGAACCACGGCGACGCGCAGCACGCTTCAGCCCTGAACAAAAAGCCAAGCCGCCTTTGGTTCGGGACCGGCCTGACGCAATTCCTTAAAGTTGAACTCAAAGATTCTCCAGGGCGGCGCGTAGCCGCATTCCGCCTGTTCATCGTTACGATGACCATTGCCCTGGTCAGCCAAACCCTGCACGTGCCGCCATTGGGAGCGATCGCACTGCTGATATGCTTGAGTTACGACGCGTATGCGAATGCCGGTCAATCGCTGGCGTTCGGACTGCGCCAGCTGGGGTATATCATCGTCACCACCTTGGTGTCGGTGTTTACGCTTATGTTTGCCGGCAATGACGCCTGGCTGTTGCTCCCCTTGTCTTTCATAATACTGGCTGTCGCCCTGTTTCATGCCCGCCTGATCGCCTGGCCTACCGGCATCGCCCTCTGGTATTCGGTGGCGGTGCTGTATAGCCCAAGCACTCCCGCTCAAGGCATCTACAACGCCTTGTGGAATATCCCGATCATTGGCGTATTGGCGATTGGATCCTGGACGGTGGTGCATCTGACCATCAAGCCGCAAGACCCGCTCAAACAGCTGAAGACGAGTATCGCTGAACAACTGGCGGCAGTGGAATACATTTTCAGTGCGCGCTTGGCCGACAGCGGCGTGAATATCCATAAGCGGGTCATCTCAAAATTTTCCAGCGCCGGCAGCTTCAGCAAAATACTGGGGCTGCTGTCCAACGCGGAACTGATACATCCCTCGATGCATGGACGGCATGATACTTATCTTGCCCTGCTGCTTGAAATCGACGGTTTACGGCAGATGGCCATCTGGCTGGATCAGGTATTGACGGCAGAGTATCGCGCTCAACCGATGAATCAGGAAAAATTAAATGTCTACTTGGCTCTGCAAAGCGCCTGTGCAACATTGCGGCAAGGCGTGGAAGAATCGCGCGATGTCTCCGGGCAAATAGAGACGCTGTTGACCGATGAAGTGCTGCGCAGTTATTCGCAAACCAACCCTTCGCTGTTAACCGCCATTTGGCGTGCGCTGCAACGTACCGCCGGGTTGATGCATAACTTGCATGAACCGGCAGCAGCGCCTGAAATTAAAACTCTAGAGGCCGAAACCGACAGTAATGAAGCAGATGACTGGTTACCCGCCTGGTTTTGCTATGATTTCTGGGCGACGCATGCCGACAGCCTGCAATTCGGGATTAAATTTTCTCTGGGCGCCATACTCTGCACGCTGATCGTTGAAAGCCTGGGCTGGCCGGACATCAACACCGCCATACCCACCTGCCTGGTTGCTGCACAAACCAGTCTCGGCGCCGACTACCGGCTATCGATATTGCGTGTGTCGGGCGCGATCCTGGGCGGACTCTGCGCCTACTTTTATGTGCTGATGTTCCAGTCCCAACTCGACACCATCGCCGGTTTTGCGCTTGCAACGGCTCCGGTGTGGGCCATTGCGGCCTGGATTTCCTCCGGCAGTGAACGTATCGCTTACATGGGCAGGCAACTCGGGTTTTCGTTCGCGATGTTCGTTTTACATGATTTCGGCCCGGTCACCGATCTGTATCTGCCGCGTGACCGGGTTATCGGTATTTTGCTGGGCATCGTCGTGATGGGAATACTCGACTATGCGCTATGGCCGCGGCGTTCGATTGTACTTGCCCGTCACCATACCACAGCGGCATTGCACACACTCGCCAAGTTCACAACCCGGTTGCCGGACCTGAGCCTGATGCTTAAATCTACCTTACCATTACGCTTGTCGGCTGAAAAAGATCTGGCGGCTGCACAGGATTTGGTGATTCACGCGGTACTGGAGCCGGATGCAAGATTGACCTACAAAGTCAACGAAAGAACGGCGCTGCGTGCGGTTATTGAAGCCGCAGGCAACTTGTCCGGCTTGCTACAGATTCGGCGGCGCTATCGCTTGCTAAGCGGTCAACAATTCAGCAGCTTTCCCGATGAACTGCAAGAACATAGCCGAGCTTTCGATGCGGCGCTGACAAGCGCTCTGGAGAATGCAGCGCTAGTACTGCAAGGCCGGCAACAGGAAACCCGGACTGAGGCTGCCGACATCCACGCGCTACTGAAACAAAGCTACACCGAACATCACCGTATCGACAGCTTGCCGGCCGACCTGGCAATGGAATGGGAGCTGCGATTTATGCTGGATCAGCAAATCATGGAACTGGTAGAACAAATCCAAAAAAGAGCCGTGGACTCTGTCTCATATCGCCTGAAAACCGGTTCTACTATTGATGAGCAACACTTCCGGCCGTTCACAAAAGACCGGTAGATAACGGCGCGACAAGAACATTAATTACTGATGTTACGCACGGATGATATTTCTCCCGTTTGCCGCGCCGAGCACCGGAGCTTTTATCGAGAACAGCCCGTTAGGGGCGCGGCAGGGATGCCGCGCGTCAGCAGAGGGGCAGGAGCCCCTTCTGCTGACCCTCGATAAATGCGAGGAGCGCAGGAAGCAAGCGGTAACCGGGTCGCCTTTTCTTTGGTTACTTTCTTTTCGACTGCATGGATGCAGGAGGTAGAGCAACGCAGGAGCAGTTGCCGAGGCGAAGCAAAAGAAAGTAACTCGCCTTCGGGTGCGACAACCCGATTCAATCAAGTGTCGCGCTAGCGACTCCTTAATGTTAAAGCGGTCGAAATTCAACTAACTGCGTAACATCCTTAAAAAAATACTCCGGTCCAACTGATTCCCTGATGATCTCCGCCAGACGCCTTACTCCGGGACCTGCAAAGTCAGGATTGGCTAGAATCAGATAGAGCGACGCCTCGCGCGTACCGCCTTCCCGTAAGGGTAGCGGTCGAAGCGTCCCGGTTCGCAGCTCTTCGCGGATGTGCTCATCCGGCAGCCAGGCAAATCCATATCCCATACAGACTGCCTGAATTGATGTGGCGACCTGACTCACCGTCCAACGCTGATCCACTTCAACTGTCGCTGTGCGTCGGTCACGATTGGCACCCGAATCACGCATCACCACATGGCGATATGCGCGCAGATCCCGATAGGTCAGTTCCCGGTCATAATGATGTAAAGGGTGACAAGAAGGTCTATGTCTTCGCAGCACGGGGCGGAATCTACGCGGGTACGCCACTGGACAGCCAGACAAACTATGTACGCGATTTTTTAGGCTTTCTCGGCATGGACAATACCGAGTTCGTTTATGCCGAAGGACTCAATAGGGGCGAGACGGCTAAGGAAGCGGCACTGGCCGGAGCCAAACTACGACTCACCGCATTGACAGCATGAGCGGCGGGCGACGCGTAGATCCGGCCCGGCTTTAGCGCTGTTGCCAAAGAAATCCGGATCAGGATTCAGTTCTTGGCTAGTCAAAACATATTGTCGTCTTTTTTATCACTACCTTTATAGGGAACAACACCATGAAACGCATTACCCTTTTAATCCTGGCAGCAGCCATTTCAACGCCAATCCTAGCCGCGCCGGAAACGTATGTCATCGACAATACCCATACCTATCCGCGTTTTTCCTACAGCCACTTTGGCTTTTCGACGCAGTTAAGCCGCTTCGACAAGACCTCCGGCAACATCGTTATCGACCGCGAGGCGAAAACAGGCTCGGTCAATGTCGTCATTGCCACCACTTCGGTTGATACCGGCTACCCCTTATTCAATGAACACATTCAGGGTGTAGATTTCCTCGACACCGCCAAGTATCCCACGGCCACTTTCACCTCCAACAAAGTCAACTTCGATGGCGAAAAGATCGTTTCAGTCGATGGCACCCTGACGCTTAAAGGTATTAGCAAGCCGGTCACGCTCGATGTGACATCGTTTCAGTGCATGCCGCACCCGATGCTGAAAAAGGACGCTTGCGGTGCGAACGCAACCGCAGTCGTTAAGCGTACAGACTTCAATATGGGAAAATACGCGCCTAACGTCAGTGACGAGGTTACCCTTACCATTGCCGTTGAAGCCGTCAAGGAATAAACTTTTGGTTAAAGCCCCATATCAGAATAGAAATAAACATCGGTAACAGGAATTACTGTTATCGTTGTTAAGGCGTACGACTCGCCCACTCGCGCGTCGTAACGATTCATCGCCGACTTTCCAGACCGCCCTCATCGTGGATTTGAGACGCTTACCTGCATACAGGCTACACAAATATCATCTGGGTAACCGAGGCGATCACAGTAATACGCACATTGGCCAAGCAATCATGAACAGCGAATCAAATATTTTACCCGGTTCTGTTGTGTACCTTTCTCATGGAGGAGGTCCTTTACCCTTGCTTGGAGATAAAGGCCACCAGAACATGATCAATATTATTAGGGAGGTTGCGCAAACGCTTGCAAAGCCCAGCGCTATTTTAGTCATTAGCGCGCATTGGGAAGAGGGTATGCCAACCATTACCAGCGGGGCATCTCCTGCATTGATATATGATTATTATGGATTTCCCAAAGAATCCTATGAAATCGAGTATCCTGCGCCGGGCTCGCCTGAGCTGGCGAATAAAATTTTCAATCTCTTGGGAAGAGCCGGTATTGAAGCAAAACTTGACGGCCGGCGCGGTTTTGATCATGGCTTGTTTGTGCCGTTAAAGCTTATGTATCCGGAGGCAAACATTCCCTGTGTTCAATTATCCCTGGTAGACAGTTTGCAGCCCGAAGAGCATATCCGGATTGGCAAGGCCTTAGCTGATTTGAGAAAAGATAACGTTCTTGTTATTGGTTCCGGGTTTTCATTCCATAATCTCAAAGAATTTTTTGTGCCGTCGACAAAAGAAACCCGAGCCATGAATGAGTCCTTCGAGCAGTGGCTCATTGATACCTGCTCTAATAGCCGGCTTACTGAAGAGCAGCGAGAGCAAAGGTTGAAAAACTGGGATAGCACCCCTGCTGCAAGATACTGCCACCCAAGAGCTGAACACTTATTGCCCTTACACGTTTGCTATGGCGTCGCCGGTACTGCGGCAAAAAAAGCGTTTGAATTTGAAATAATGGGGAAAATGGCGAGTGCTTATATTTGGTAAAACGATTTTATTCGAAACAAAATATATAAAATCATTGGGAGGAAATCCGCCAAATCGCTGTACATTTTATAAGTAATCGAAAAGCTGGAATTTTCCATAATCAGGATTGCTGTCCGCAAAGAAGACGGTACACTTAGTGTCTACTTTGACTCAATTGTCCTACTCAGGCAGGCCGCTATTAATCATCGGACATTCATGCCATTTTTTGTTAAACCCAATCCCTTTCTCAAGCTGCTATCTTTTCGCGTCCTAATCGTTCTCGCCTACCAAGTAATGGCGATCGTAGTAGGCTGGCACATTTATGAACTGACGCATGACACATTTGCACTCGGTTTGGTCGGACTGGCCGAGGTCATCCCCTACTTCTGTTGCGCGCTATTTGCAGGTTATGCGATAGATCATTATTCTCGCCGCCTGTTCGGCGTGCTCGCCTGCCTGATGCTATTTCTCACCGCGCTGACGTTGACAGCCGTATCGGCAGGTTGGATAGGCGGCAATCCTTCGTGGTGGATTTACGGCTCTATCGCCTTTACCGGGGTGGCGCGTGCGTTTATCGGCCCATCGTATAGCGCGATGTTTGCCCTGGTTTTGCGGCGTGATCAATATGCCCGGGCTTCGGGAATCGGCAGTTCCGTGTTCCAGTTCGGACTCGTAGTCGGACCTGCGTTAGGCGGCATCCTGGTCGGATGGGCAGGCAAGACTGCCGCCTATGGCGTTGCCGCCGGTCTGTGTTTGGTTGCCGCAGTGGCCCTGCTGTCGCTACGCGTCGAGGAGCCTCCTCCGGCGGCAAGCGCACCAATCTTCACCAGCATCGCTGAAGGACTGCGCTTCGTGTTCAGCAACCAGATCATCTTGGGCGCGCAGTCGCTGGATATGTTTGCCGTGCTGTTCGGGGGCGCGGTTTCCATGCTGCCTGCGTTTATTCACGATGTCTTTCATTACGGTCCTCAAGGGCTTGGTATTCTTCGTGCCGCCCCGGCAATCGGTGCCGTGATGACAGGATTATTGCTCGCCCGCCATCCGATCAACCTGTATGCCGGACGCTGGCTGCTGGCAGCGGTGGCGGGGTTCGGATTCTGTATGATCGGCTTTGCCATATCAACAAACTTCTGGGTTGCCGGGCTGCTGTTGATACTCTCCGGTGTTTGCGACGGGGTATCTGTGGTCATGCGCACGACCATCCTGCAACTGGCGACACCCGATGCCATGCGCGGCCGGGTTTCCGCTATCAACGGTATATTTATCGGCTCATCCAACGAGCTGGGAGCGTTTGAATCGGGTATTGCGGCGCGCTTGATGGGGCTGGTGCCATCGGTAGTTTTCGGTGGTGTGATGACGCTGACTGTCGTTGCTGCGACGGCAAAACTGGCACCGAAATTACGTCGACTGGAACTTCACCAACTGCATTGATTCTTGTGTCCAGACTGTCAATCCATTGCTGTACTGAAATGATTTAATTAAACAGGACACTTTTTATAATGTCATCAGCGAGCGGTGAACATGAGTAATCAAAATAAGCATAAAGGCCCCGAATACAGTATTGAGTTTAGACAAGACGCTTAAGTTAGTTAATGAAAAGGCTATACGCACAAGCAAGCAGCCGATAATTTAGGCATATCACTTACTGCTATTGGGCGATGGGTGGGAGACGAAAGAAAAAGGTTTTGAACTTGACTGATCAAGACGAATTACCCCACTTAGGTAAAAAAGTTGAACAATTGCGGATGGAGCACAAAATATTACATGGTGCCCTTTTAGGGTAAAAAGACCACAGTCTTCTTGGCGAAATAACTCCAATAAAATACGGATTTATTCGAGAGCAACAGAAGACTTTTCCGGTTACCGTGCTGAGCAAAGTCATGCTGCACAACTGGCTCATATTCTCCGCCATACTTTCGTCAGCCACTTTATTATGAATGGCGGCAACATTGTTGCTCTTCAAAAGATATTGGGCATTCGAGTTTGAATATTACAATGAGGTATTCTCACCTGTCGTCTGACTGCTTGATTCAAGCGATTCAGCTTAACCCGTTGGCGAGAATAAATGAAAGTGGAAAGAATGTGGAAACTTTAACGACAGGCATAAAAAAACCAGTTGACCGAAAAGTCTAACTGGTTGATTCATATATCTTTGATGGTGGGTCGTGCGCGATTCGAACGCGCGACCATCGCATTAAAAGTGCGGTGCTCTACCGGCTGAGCTAACGACCCAACAAAGATTGCCTATTATACTGATTAATCTGATCTTGGCAAGTTTTTTTCAGCTTATTTGATACCGTGTCGGATCTTTTATTCCCGCCTCAGTAAATCCGATTTTTCTTAGGCGACAGGCATCACAAACTTGGCAAGCACGACCTTGCTCATCGGCGGAATAACAGGACACTGTGCGCTGATAATCCACATCTAACTCAACACCCTGCTTAATGATTTCCGCCTTGCTCAGCGCGATTAGAGGGGTATGTATCACGAAATGCTCACCTTCTACACCGGCCTTAGTGGCTAGGTTGGCTAATTGCTGAAACGCTTTGATAAATTCAGGCCTGCAATCAGGGTAGCCGGAATAATCCACGGCATTAACACCGATAAAGATGTCGTTTAATTTTAAAACTTCCGCCCAACCCAAGGCAAAGGACAGGAAAATCGTATTTCTTGCCGGCACATAGGTTACCGGTATGCCGTCTTGTGGAGAGTGAGGCACAGCAATATGCTCGTCGGTCAGCGCAGAACCGCCAATCGAGCTTAAACCCAGTTTGATGATTTTATGATCTTCGACTTGATAATCTGCGGCTATCTGCGCTGCCGCTACTAGCTCGGCATTATGCCGCTGACCGTAATCAAAGCTTAAAGCGTAACATTTGAATCCCTGCTTTTTCGCAAGAGCAAGTACGGTAATTGAATCTAATCCGCCGGATAGCAGGACGATGGCTTTTTTTTGCATGTCGGTTTACTTACCTTGGGCGTCATCCCAAAGTATTTTATGTAGTTGAAGTTGAAAGCGAACAGGTAACCTGTCCTTTAGGATTTTTTCGGCAAGCTCGGTTGGGTTTTGCTGCCCCATCACCGGTGAAAACAATATTTCACAAAGATTAGGCAAATCGTATTCTGTTAAAATGGATTTTGACCAGTCGTAGTCACTGTCATTACCGATAACAAATTTAACTTGGTCTTTTGCGGTTAGATATTCGATATTTTGATAACAGTTTCTGCTTAATTCACCCGAACTGGGGGTTTTAAGATCCATGACTTTAACAACGCGCTGATCGACTTTCGACACATCAAGCGCTCCGCTGGTTTCAAGCGAAACGACATAGCCCTTATCGAGAAGCTTGGTCATTAACTCAAGACAGCCCGGCTGCGCCAAAGGTTCGCCACCGGTTACAGTAATATACGGCGTTCCATACTGTTCAGCTTGCGCAATGATTGCATCAATGCCTATTTTTTCACCCCCGGTGAAAGCATAGGCCGTATCGCAATAAACGCATCTTAACGGACAACCGGTGAGTCGAATAAATACGGTGGGCAGACCTACCGTATTCGACTCGCCCTGTAACGAATGAAAAATTTCAGTTATGCGTAATGAACTCACAACTATTGTTTAACATCATCAAGTAACAGTAATTTCTTTGCGGCCAGGCGGGCGGCTGTCGAGCTGGGGAAATCCACGGTAACGCGCGTTAAATATTCACGCGCTTTAACTGGATTTTTTTGCTCAACCTCGATAGTGCCCAACTTCAACAAAGCATCCGGCACTTTGGAGCTGCCAGGATAATTTTCAATCACGCTATTAAAAGCTTTACGCGCTGAATCGATATCCTGATTAACTCTATAGGCCTCACCTAACCAATATTGGGCATTATTCGCATATTCGCCCTTCGGATTTTTACCCAGCAATGCATTGAATTCGGCGATTGCCTGAGCGTTATGTCCATTTCTAAGTGCCTCATACGCTTGTTGATATTGCTGCTTTTCATCGCCTACAGGAGCGGAAGCTTCACCTGATGCTTGAACAGCCGCCTGTTTTTGCACAGGAGGCTGTTTAACCTCTGGAGATGCAGCCGAAGCCGCAACTGTCGGCTCGACCACCTTAGCTTCGCTTCCAACGGAGCCATCTTGCGTAGGAGAACTGTCAGTAACCGATGACTTAACGCCTTCAGTTTTTTTCTCAAGTCTTTGCATCCGCTCATCAAAATCGGAATACATCGTACTTTGAGACTTTTTCATCTCGGCAATAAGATTTGCCTGCTCTTCCAGCTTGCCGGTAAGCTGCTGCACTTCACCTTGCAATTGCTCCAGTCGCCCCATCATTTCATACAGCGCATTAGTCGATGAAGGCTTTGCAGCACTAACCTCACCCGCCGGATACATTGAATTATCAATAACGGGCGGTAACGATTCTGCATGGACAGCGCTGCAAGCACACAGCAACGTGATAAGACGAGCTTTCATTTATTTGCCTTGATAAACTAACTCAACGCGACGATTAAGCTCCCAGGATGCTTCGTCATGACCTAATGATGCAGGCTTTTCTTCGCCGTAACTGACAACTTCTAGCTGACCGTCAGCAACACCTTGAACCTTCATCATACTGGCTATGGATTTTGCGCGCTGCTCACCCAATGCGATGTTGTACTCACGTGAACCACGCTCATCGCCATGACCTTCCATGACCACGCGTTGACCGGGATGCGCCACCAAATATTGTGCATGAGCGGCAATGACCGGAACAAAATCATCCTGAACCTGACTGCTGTCCAGCATAAAATAGATAGTGCTTTTTGACAGCGGGTTGTTCGGATCACTGAATTCAGGACCTATACCGGCATTGGGATACATTCCCGAAGCATTCATTTCCGACCCGGATAAGCCTGATCCATTATTTAAACCGCTGGTTGATGCATCGTTGATACCACTGGCAGCATTTTGAGTGCCGTCAGTAAGACTCGCATCTTTTTCATCTTCACTACAACCCGATAGGATTACCGCGCTTATTGCCAATGCCAATACTGTTTTATTCAATTTCATTTTTAATTTCCAAAAAGTAATCTATTAATTCAAAAAATCGTGTTATGCCCAACCGAACTAGGGTGACCACGCCGGCTCGCGAATTTCACTGCTGTCAAACACCAGCTTCTGTTGCATTTTACCATCCAATGATACGGCCGATAAGTAACCTGCACTACCTTTTCGGGAAGCATACAAAATCATACTGCCATTCGGTGCAAAACTTGGGGATTCATCCGATCGACCGTCAGTAATCACATTAACCGACTTGGTCGCCATATCCATAACGGCAATACGATAATCGCTGCCATTTCCATGGACCATGGCTATACTTTTGCCGTCCGGTGAAAAACTGGCTCTGGCATTATAATTCCCTGAAAATGTTAGCCTTTTTTCCTCTCCACCTTGGCTCGACATAATGTACAACTGTGGCTTCCCACCCCTATCCGAGGTAAAAACAATATGACTGCCGTCAGGAGACCAGGTTGGCTCAGTATCAATCGCAAAACTTTTAGTCAGTTTAGTTAAAGATCGCGTCACCAGATTTAATATGTAAATATCGGGACTGCCATCTTTAGATAACGTCAAAGCCAACTTTGCTCCATCGGGCGACCAGGAAGGTGCGCCATTGATACCGGGGAATTCGGCAACTCTCGCTCTCTCTCCGGTAGCCAAGGTCTGGATATAAATTGCGGCTGATTTTTTCTCAAATGACACATAGGCTATTTTTCTACCGTCAGGCGACCACGCTGGAGACATCAAGGGTTCCACAGATGAAGCTATGGTTTGCGCATTAAAGCCGTCAGCATCTGAAACTTGAAGTTTGCTGGTACTTTGTTTGCCCTGCCTGCTGCTGGTAATGTAAGCAATACGGCCGCTGAAAACACCTTTTTTACCGGTTAGTTTCTCAAAAATAAGGTCGCTGATATGATGAGCCGTTCTACGCAGCTCGGCCGCCGATGATGTCATTCGGTAGCCCATCAGTTGTTCGCCCTTATAGACATCAAACAGCTGAAACTGAACATTGTACTGGCCGTGGTCTTCAATCACCTGACCGATAACCAGATAGTTCTGGCCTAAAGCCTGCCAGTCCTTAAACTGAACAGCCTCCGCAGTGCTGGGTTTAGCTGGCATACTTTGCTTATCCAGCGTTTTAAAATAGCCGCTACGGCCCAAATCCGCATCAACGACAAAACTAACATCAACCGGGGCGCCGGATGCCCCTTGCATACCAAAAGGAACGACTGAAATAGGCAACGCGCTCTCAATACCTTCGGTAATTTCAATCGTCATCTCTGCATAGCTACTTGGTACATAGAAGCTAACCAGACCAATCAACAAAATTTTTCTAAAAAAACTCACTTGTTTACCTCAGTAATTTAACTGAAAAAAGACCATTAAATGATTGACGTTAATATTCTTCAACGACATCTTTGTGCTGATAATACCTTGTTTCTGATTACCTGGAACGATCCGGATCAAACAAAAATTTAAATGACTTAAATTCTTTAGCCGACAGCTCCTTATCTTTAGGTACCGGAAGTGGTGATGCTTTGTGGACAGCATTTTCCGCTGAGCGATCAAAAATCGCATCGCCGCTGGAAGTAACTACCACGGCATCAATCACCGTGCCATCGGACATCAATCTGACCTGAATTGTACACTTTAAACCTTCTGTGGCAGAAACCGGTCGAATCCAGCTCTGGGCCACTTTTTGCCGAATGGCCGCGGCGGCTGTTTTTATCGCCAACTGATCTTGTTCCGCATCCATTCTCGCCTGCTCTGCGTCCATTCTTGCTGCCTCAGCCCTTTCTGCTTCTGCTTTAACTCTGGCGGCTTCAGCCCGCTCTGCTTCAACTTTCGCTTTAGCGGCCTCTGCTTTTTCTGCCGCCGCTTTTGCTTTGGCCGCTTCCGCCTGTTCTGCTGCCGCTTTCGCTTTGGCGGCTTCGGCTTTTTCTGCAGCTGCTTTCGCTTTGGCCGCTTCTGCTTTTTCTGCCTCGGCTTTCGCTTTGGCCGCTTCTGCTTTTTCTGCCTCGGCTTTCGCTTTGGCGGCTTCCGCTTGTTCTGCTGCTTTCGCTTTAGCCGCTTCGGTCTTGGCTTGTGCGGCGGCCTCGGCTTTTGCTTTGGCTATTTCAGCTTGCTTTGCCTCGGCTTTAGCTTGCTCAGCGGCTTTCGCTTTGGCGGCTTCCGCTTGTTTGGCTTCGGCCTTGGCTTGCTCGGCAGCTTCCGCTTTCGCTTTGGCGGTTTCAGCCTGTTTGGCTTCGGCCTTGGCTTGCTCGACGGCTGCGGCTTTCGCTTTGGCGGCTTCGGCTTGTTTGGCTTCGGCCTTGGCTTGCTCGACGGCTGCGGCTTTCGCTTTGGCGGCTTCGGCTTGTTTGGCTTCAGCCTTGGCTTGCTCGGCGGCTGCGGCTTTCGCTTTGGCGGCTTCAGCCTGTTTGGCTTCAGCCTTGGCTTGCTCGGCAGCTTCGGCTTTCGCTTTGGCGGCTTCGGCCTGTTTGGCTTCAGCCTTGGCTTGCTCGGCGGCTGCGGCTTTCGCTTTGGCGGCTTCGGCCTGTTTGGCTTCAGCCTTGACTTGCTCGGCGGCTGCGGCTTTCGCTTTGGCGGCTTCGGCCTGTTTGGCTTCAGTCTTGGCTTGCACGGCAGCTTCGGCTTTCGCTTTGGCGGCTTCGGCTTGTTTGGCTTCAGCCTTGGCTTGCTCGACAGCTTCGGCTTTTGCTTTGGCGGCTTCAGCCTGTTTGGCTTCGGCCTTCATTTTTTCTGCTTTCGCCTGCTCGATTGCTCGTTCGGCTTCCTGATTAGCTTCCGTTTCCGGCTTTATTTTCTCTTCAACCGGACTTTCAGCCGGCTTCACAGGCTCGGCGGTTACCTCAGCCGGATTCTTAACCTTGCTTTCATCGACAATTTCAGCGTGAATAATTTCAGGCGCGGCTTCCGATTCCGTTTTATCAGGTTTGAATAAGGCGCTTAAGGCGAACAGGCCTAGAATCGTAAGATGCAAAGCCAAGGCCAGAATGATTGGCCATGAAAATTTCTTTTTATTACTATCCATCGAAATCTATTGTTCGCCCGACTTGGTCATTAAACCCACGCTGGACACGCCGGCATTTTTTAATCCCGCCATCAGCGTAACCACGACACCATAATCAATGCCCTTGTAAGCCCCGATCAGAACCTGCGTTTTGGGTTTCTGGCTTAATACCGCCATCACCCGGGCTTCGACTTCTTCCGGCTGTACCAGCTCAGGCTCTTTGTCATCAATGGTAATAAAATATTGGCTCTGTTCATTAATCGACACAACAACCGGCAAATTATCGCCTTCCGATTCCACGGTGGCGGACTCGGCTTGCGGAAGCTCGACTTGCACACCGGTTTGCAGCATCGGCGTGGTGATCATAAAGATGATTAACAGCACTAAAGTTACGTCAATGTAGGGAACCACATTGATCTCTGCCATGGGCTTTCGGCGCCCATTTTTTCTACCCATTTGTGGCGCGCTCATTTTTGGTGTGCCTGCCTTTGCAACAATACGACGAACTCTTCAACAAATAACTCGTATCGACCGGTCAATCTGTCCAGCCGAGTGGAAAAGCGGTTATAGGAAATAACGGCGGGGATCGCGGCGAACAAACCAATCGCTGTTGCAATCAAGGCTTCGGCAATACCCGGCGCAACTTGCGCCAAAGTCGCCTGTTTGACATTACCCAGCGACATGAAGGAATTCATGATGCCCCATACCGTACCGAATAGACCGATATAAGGACTGATCGATCCGACCGTGGCAAGAAATGCCAAATGTTCATCGAGTCGTTCCAATTCACGCGATAATTCGATACGCATAACCCGTTGCGCGCTTTCCACCTGCACACCGGGTTCTACGTTGCCGGCTTGCCGCATCCGGGAGAATTCTTTGTACCCGGCCAGGAATATTTTCTCAATGCCTTCCGGTTCGAAATCCTTGGCAGCCAACTTTCTATAAAGCTCCGCCAATACCACACCTGACCAAAACTGTTCTTCAAATTCGTCGGTGATTTCAATCGCCCGATTGAGTTCTTTGCGCTTGGAGAAAATAAATGTCCACGATGACACCGATGCCGATAATAATATCAACATGACGAATTGAACAACAAAGCTGGCTTCTTTAACTAAATGGAAAATCGATAAATCAGTATTCATTTCTTGTGTGCTCTAAAATTGCTCTAAATAAGGTTTCAGGAATAGCTTTAGGACGCATGGTTTGTGCATCCAAACAGGCAATTCGAACACTGCCCTTGCATAAAACATCATCACTTCGCGTAATGACTTGTTCAAAAGTAAGACTGGCTTTTTTAGCAAGACTCACCTTTGCACTCACTTGTAGTTGTTCATTGAACCGGGCCGGACTCAAATAATCGACCTGCACCGAACGTACAACGAAAATAATACCTGCATTAGCGATCAATTCATCCTGCTCATAACCCATTGCCCTGAGCATTTCGGTTCTTGCCCGCTCGAAAAACTTCAGGTAGTTGGCGTAAAACACCACTCCACCTGCATCGGTGTCTTCGTAATAAACGCGTACCGGCCACATAAAACTTTTCATTTGCGTTTAATTATTCGAACAAATCCTCAGACATTCCCAATTGCTTGGGGGGCTGCAAGCCAAAATGCAAGTAAGCATTCTGGGTGACCACACGACCACGGGGGGTGCGCATAATAAACCCTTGTTGCAGCAAATACGGCTCCACGACATCTTCAATGGTACCCCGCTCTTCACTGATGGCTGCTGCCAGCGTATCCAACCCTACCGGCCCGCCGGCAAAACTTTCGATCATGGCTAACAGCAGTTTGCGGTCTAATGAATCAAATCCGTTATTATCCACTTTCAACATTTCCAAGGCCTGAAAGGATAACTCCTCGGTAATCGTGCCGTTCCCTTTTACTTCCGCATAATCCCGCACCCGGCGCAGCAACCTATTGGCAATTCGGGGCGTACCGCGCGAACGGCGGGCGATTTCATAAGCGCCTCGCGGCTCCATTGCAATGCCCAGCACATTGGCTGAACGCGCCGCGATATTCGCCAGCTCGTCAACTGTGTAAAACTCCAATCGCTGAACAATGCCGAAGCGATCTCGCAACGGCGATGTCAGCAATCCGGCTCGGGTAGTCGCGCCAACCAAGGTAAAGGGCGGCAAATCCAGCTTGATGGAGCGAGCGGCAGGGCCTTCACCAATCATAAGATCGAGCTGATAATCTTCCATGGCCGGATATAAAATCTCTTCAACCGCCGGACTCAACCGATGTATCTCATCGATAAACAACACATCATGGGGTTCGAGATTGGTCAACAATGCCGCAAGATCACCCGCTTTATCGAGCACAGGGCCCGATGTTTGGCGAATTTTAACACACATTTCGGCCGCTATGATATTAGCCAGCGTCGTTTTGCCCAAACCGGGAGGGCCGAAAATCAACACATGATCCAAGGCTTCCTGCCGCGCCGTTGCCGCCTGAATAAAAATCTCCATTTGCTCGCGCAATTCTTTCTGGCCGATATAATCGGCCAGGCGTTTGGGTCGAATAGCCCGATCCTGACGCTCTTCATCCGAGTGACTATGAGCCGTCACCATGCGATCGCTTTCAATCATCTTATCGTGCCCTGTAGCGCCAGCCGGATGATGTCTTCACAGCTTTTACCTTCAACGCTGATATTTTGCACCATTTTACCGGCATCCAGCGGCTTATAGCCTAATGAACACAAGGCGCTGATCGCTTCCTGCTTGGGATTGTTGACCGGCTGGATTTTATCGGCACCGGCCACCGATGTACCGCCTGAATCAAATGAATCGGTCAGGTCCGGCAACCGGTCGCGCATTTCGATAACCAGGCGTTCGGCAGTCTTTTTACCGACTCCCGGCAAGCGTACCAATGCTTGGGTATCATTATTATGAATGCAGCGATGGAATTCTTCGGCGCTCTGCCCCGATAAAATCGTCAATGCCAGTTTAGGCCCGACACCATTGACCTTGATCAAGGTTCTGAACATCGAGCGGTCCGCTTCGGTGGAAAATCCGAACAGGATATGCGCATCTTCCCGAACCACCAGATGGGTATGCAATATGATCTCGGAACCGATGGCGGGCAGATCATAAAAAGTCGTCATCGGCGCTTCAACTTCATAGCCGACGCCGTTCACATCAAGCATTAAAAACGGTGGCGATTTATGCGCCAGCTTGCCGCGCAGGAAACCGATCACCGCGACAAGCCCCGCTGCAACCGCTGTGCAGTTTGCTGATAATGGGCATGACAAATGCTGATGCCCAACGCATCGCTGGCATCGATTTGCAACTCGCCTTGAATGTTTAACAAAATTTTCACCATGTGCTGAACCTGAGTTTTTTCGGCGCTGCCTTTGCCCACCACGGCTTGCTTGACTTGCCGGGCCGCATATTCAAACACCGGCAAACCGGTGGTCTGGAACGCACAAATTGCCGCTCCGCGAGCCTGTCCCAGCTTCAGCGCAGAGTCGGCATTTTTATGCATGAACACCTGCTCTATGGCCATTTGTTCAGGTTGATAGCGTTCGACAACGTCCAGAATGCCGTCAAAAATTTGTTTGAGCCGGTCGGGAAAATAATCGGCTTTGATATGAATACTGCCGCTGGCTATATATTTATAACCGCACGACGAGTCTTCTATAATGCCGTAACCGGTTATTCTTGAGCCGGGATCTATCCCTAAAATTCGCATCAGCTACGGTAAACTATCAATCCAGACCTTCCATAATTTCGTCGCTAATATCCGCATTGGAATAGACATTCTGTACGTCATCCAGATCTTCCAACCGGTCTATCAAGCGCATCATTTTTTCCGCGCCCTCGGCATCCAGCTCAGTCATCGTTGCCGCCTGCATGGTGACTTCGGCATTATCCGGCTCAAAGCCTGCTGCAACCAGGGCGTCCTTTACTTCCAGATAACTTTCCGGCGTAGTCATCACATCAACCGAGCCGTCGTCATTGACGATGACATCTTCTGCCCCGGCTTCCAAAGCGGCCTCCATCAACGCATCCTCATCCACGGAAGGCGCATAACTGAGAATACCGATCTTGCTGAATAGATAGGCCACGGAACCGTCCGTGCCCAAGTTGCCGCCCGCTTTAGAAAAAGCATGACGCACTTCGCCGACAGTGCGGTTACGATTGTCGGTCAGGCAATCGACCATGACCGCCGTGCCGCCGGGGCCGTAGCCTTCATAGCGAACGACTTCGTAATTAACGCCTTCCAGCGCGCCGGACGCTTTTTTGATCGCGGTATCGATAGTGTCGCGGCGCATATTCGCACCCAAAGCTTTATCTACCGCAGTGCGCAAGGCAGGATTGCTTGCCGCATCCGGCCCGCTGGTTTTTACCGCTACGGTAATTTCCCGCAGCATTTTAGTGAAAATTTTTCCACGTTTAGCATCCTGCCCTGCCTTACGATGCTTGATATTAGCCCATTTACTATGCCCAGCCATTGTCTCTCTCTTAAAAATAGTTAACTGTGTGCTCGTAATTACTCAGTAGTTAGGAAAAATAGAACGCCGATGACGCTGATAATTATGATCAGATAAGATTTTCAGTATTTGTATCTCTCCGCGGACATCATACTCATCTGCGTTATCAGCGTTCCATTGTATTTTTATAGGGCTGAATAACTACCAAGCTTATAAAATATGCGCCAATATAGAAACCAGACTCGGTTCGGCGCTATAAAAATCGGCTTGCTCGCGGACTATCGGTCTGTCAACCACGCCGCCAAAGCCGATTACAACGGCCCCGGCCTGCTTGGCTTCCATGTCGGTCTTGCCGTCGCCTATCATCACCAGTGAGCCTTGCGACTTAAGCAAGCGCCTGCAAATCTCGGCTTTCCCGCCCGATCTGGCCAACGGCGAGCTCTGGTCATAATCGCGATAACTGTCGTCCGCATTGAAATAAATATCGACTGCATGAACCTGAGCCTCAGGCAAACCTAAACACCTTGCCAGCGGCAAGATCGCCTGACGGATTCCGCCGCTGATAATATGCAGTTCCTTGCCCGGCGCAGTTAAAGCCTCAAACACTTCCTTAACGCCATCGACTATCTGTTCGATATACAAATCAGCCAGCCAGTTGATACTGTCCCGATCCGGCCTGATCAACGACAAACGCTTCTCATAAACCGCTTCCAGCAACACCTCGCCATTCATCGCCGCATCGGTCAATCTGGACATTTCCTCGCCCAAACCGACACGTCGGGCGAGTTCGTCTATGCCTTCGATTTTGCTTAAGGTGCTGTCGCAATCGAAGCAGATGACATCAAAACTCATAAGTTGATCTGGATAGCCTTATGCACGGCGGGGATATGACAGAGTTGCTGCAACAAATCCTCGGTTAAAGGTTCGGAAACGCTGATAACCGCCATCGCCCGTTGCTGTTCATCCGCCGTACCTACCTGCATCCTGGAAATATTGATATTGGCATTACCCAGCACACTGCTGATTGCCGAGATAACGCCCGGCTTGTCGTCATGCTGGGTCACTAATAAGGTTCCTACCGGCACCACTTCAATATCGAACTGATCGATGCCAACCAGACGCGGATGGCAACCGCCCAACAAGGTTCCCGCCAACGTAATCGTATGATCCGCGCAATGACCGGTAACCCTGATCAACGACAAATAATCCTGGGTTTCTTCAGTTTTCGATTCAACCAGCGCAATACCTTGGCGTTTGGCAATATTTTCGGCATTAACCCGGTTTACCGGTGTTGAAAATTGCCCGCTTAGTACGCCGATCAATGCGGAAACTGAAACCGGCCGCGCCTCAACTTCTGCCGCCCGGCCCATTAACGCAACTTCTATTTTTTCTATCGGCTTGGTCGCCAGACCAACCAACACCTTGCCCAGGATATTGGCGAGCGTGATAAATTCGTGCGATTTTTTCAACTCTTCCGCAGACACTCTGGGCAGATTCAGGGCATTAACCGCTTCACCGGTCTTCAAAAACGTCACGGCCTGCCGGGCGATTTCGACACTCACCGCCACTTGCGCTTCGCTGGTCGATGCGCCTAAATGCGGGGTAAAAACGATATTGCCCAGCCCCAGCAACGGGGAATCGGCAGGCGGTTCATTTTCGTAAACATCGAGCGCCGCACCGGCTATCCGACCGTTTTTCAACGCATCATACAGCGCCGCCTCGTCAATCAAACCGCCTCTGGCGCAGTTGATAATCATCGCCTGTTTTTTCATCATCGCCAGCTTGGCGCTGTCGATTACGTTGCGGGTTTTTTCAATCAGCGGGCAGTGCAAGGTCAGATAATCCGCTCGGGTGACCAGCTCCTCCAGACTTACCGATTCAACCCCCAGATCTTCAAATATTTCAGGCGCAACAAACGGGTCATAGGCAATCACCTGCATTTTCAAGCCAAAGCCGCGTTGCGCGACGATCCGTCCGATAGTGCCGAAACCGAGTACCGCCAGTGTCTTATGAGCGATTTCCGACCCCATCAACTTGGAGCGTTCCCATTTTCCGGCGCGGACCGAGCGGTCTGCGGTCGGCAAATGCCGACTCAGCGACATCATATGCGCAATAGCCAACTCGGCAGTCGTTGTCGCATTGGCATCCGGCGTATTCATGACAATAATCCCCAGCTCCGTTGCTGCGGGTATATCGACGTTATCGACACCGATACCGGCGCGACCTATCAACTTGAGGTTCTTTGCCGCCTGCAAAACCTTTTTTGTCACCTGCGTATCGCTACGAATCAACAACGCATCGTAATCGCCGATCAGGTTGCAAAGCTGGTCCTCATTAAGCCCGGTCTCAATGTGTATTTGTATGCCGGGCTGATCATTTAAATAATTGATGCCGGCTTCTGCTAATTTGTCGGAAATAAGGATTTTTTTCAAAGGAATGTACCGAAAAAAGGCTATGCGTTAAAAATATCTAGTTTAACAGGTTTACTCGCAGGGCACGTGTACCCTGCGGTTATAAAGGACTTTTTTACAATCTCCCAGACAACTCTATACCTTAGTTTCCATGATAATAACCATCCGGGGAAGCCTTGCGTGCCGGTTTCGACGCAGGCGCAGGTGCCGATACGGGGGCAGACGTCGGCATGGACGATGCCGCTTCTTCCAGTGGCGGCAAGCGTTCATAGATCGCTATAGGCTCTCCACTCTGCTCCTTAAGTACTTTATTCAAAGCTTGTTGATCGAAATCAGGCAGTTCCTGATTATTGGCTTTTTGGATCAATCCCAGCGCTACGGCGAAACGCTGATCCAAGGTTGTTTCTTCACCCTCCAGATCAGGATGCGCTTCTACATAAAGAACATTGTCCAACCAACCGACCTTGATAGGCTGTTTAACAATATAGACCGGCGTACCGACTGAAACCAGATCGTATATTTCTTCGACATCCTTAGGATACATACGAACGCAACCATGGGTGATCTGCATGCCTATCCCATTAATCTTGTCAATATCGGTACCGTGTATCCGGTATTCTCCGGGCAGGTCCAGATACAGTGCGCGCGTACCCAGAGGATTATGCGGCCCCGCTGGAACAACAACCGGCAGTGGATCTCCATTCGCCGCATGTTCACGCCTTATTGACTCGGGCGGATGCCATTCAGGATTCATGATTTTTCGCGCAACTTTAGTTTTACCCAACGGCGTCTTCCAATCCTGCCTGCCAACACCGTGCGCATAAGACATGACCTGTTGAGGCGCCTGCCCCTTTTTAGTCGGCGGGTAATAATACATACGGTATTCGGATATATTTAAAGTAATTCCGTTATGAGGCGAATCCGGCAAAATGCGTCTGTTGGATAGGCGAACAATCTCACCTTTTTTAACCAGCCAGCGATCGACATCCGGGTTCAACCTGACTATTTCCGTTTGCCCAAGAAGAAAGCGGCGCGCCACATCCAATAAGGTTTCATCCTGGTCTGCGCGAGTTAAAGCCATGCCATCAGGATATTCAGTAATTACAGTATCATTACTATTTGCCGGCATTGCATAGGTCGTAGCATTTGCATGACCGCCAATGACAGACAGTAAGAGTGTAAAAGCAAGTAGTGCGCGAATGTTCATTGCGATAAGTTTCTCAGAAAACACAATATAAAAAATAATAACAACTCTTCAACAGCCAGCGTTGGTTAGTAATTGTAGATGCGGATTTATCCACACTTACAGGCAATTCCCAGGTAATTACTCAAGATCTGCCCACCTAAAAAAACCGCTTATATTATCATGCAAGACCAACTCACGCATAATTTTGCTGGTTTCATGCACTTGTTTTGGGGATTATCGCCATTGCCCCTATAATTCAGGCAATACAACACCTTACCTAGGCCCTCTATTTTCAACTTAATAACAAGAGCTCCAGATGTCCATTCAAATTTTTCGCAGCAAACACATTACTTCCGATGATGACGCAGGCAGCGGCCTCAAGCGTTGCCTGTCTAAATGGGATCTGGCCTTTCTCGGCATAGGCGCGATTATCGGCACCGGCATCTTCGTGCTGACCGGAGTCGCCGCCGCTACCCAATCCGGGCCTGCCGTGATGCTGTCATTTGTGATCGCCGGATTCGCCTGCGCTTTCGCCGCCTTGTCTTATGCGGAATTATCCGCCTCAGTCGGCGGCTGCGGTAGTGCCTATGGCTACAGCTACGTTGCTTTCGGTGAAATATTCGCCTTTATTATCGGCTGGGATTTGCTGCTGGAATACAGCCTTGCCGTTGCAACCGTCGCCAACGGCTGGTCCGGCTATTTTAACAACGCACTGACCGGCATCGGCATACCGTTGCCGGAGATGCTGACCAAAGCGCCCAAGCTCGGCGGACTGATCAACCTGCCTGCAACCGGCATCATTTTGATACTAATGTTGCTGCTGATTATGGGCGTAAAACACAGCGCCAAAGTCAACAACGCCATGGTGTTTGTCAAGCTACTCACCATCACCGTCTTTATCGCCATTGCCGCATTCAACGTCCACCCGGAAAACTGGCACCCTTTCATGCCGTTCGGCTGGTTCCAGACCCTGCCTGACGGCAAAACCACCGGCGTTTTAGCAGGAGCATCACTGGTATTTTTTGCCTATGTCGGTTTCGACGCAGTGTCCACCGCAGGCGATGAAGCCAACAACCCGCAACGCGACCTACCTTTCGGCATCGTCACCTCGCTGGGCTTTTGCACTGTCATCTACATCCTGGTATCCGGCCTGCTGACCGGCGTCGTCAACTATACCGAGCTGAATGTATCCTCTCCTGTCGCTCACGCGCTGAACCTGCTTGGTTACAACTGGGCGTCTGCGCTGATCTCAACCGGCGTTATTGCAGGCCTTACCACCGTCATACTGGTGTTGTATTACGCACTGACCCGCATCATCTTCGCGATGTCCCGTGACGGCCTACTCTCCCCCTTTTTTAGCGAAGTGAACCCCAAAACCCAAACACCAGTACGCGTCATCGTACTGTGCGGCATCATCATGGCGATAACTGCTGGCTTCATACCGCTCGGCGATCTAGCCGAGCTGGTCAATATCGGTACCCTTGCCGCATTTGTGCTGGTGTGTTTAGGCGTGCTGGTGCTACGCATCACCAAGCCGGACATAAAACGCCCGTTCCGTTCGCCGTTCAGCCCTTTATTTCCCGTGCTGGGCATGCTGTCTTGCTCTGCGCTAATGGCATTTTTACCCGCCTTAACCTGGTTGCGCTTCGTGATCTGGCTAGTTATTGGGTTGATTGTTTATTTTTCTTATTCTGTGCAGCATAGTAAGTTGGCAAAGGCGGATTAAGCTGATTTGGCTTGATAGGGTACGCTGTGAGTAACGCTCATTCAATCGTAGGCGTAGCGCACCCTATCCACAACCGCTAAGCTGTGGGCGGAAAATAATAGATTTCATTCCTCCGTATTATGCAGCCTTCTCCATGCAACGCACTGTGGGCATCGTGGGCATCCGAAACGTTGTATTATACCGCTCAACAAACCTCTCGATCTTATGTGGGGCAGCGCTGTAAAACTCAATCCAGCACCTACACCCGCCGCGATAACATTGCAGAGTTCTAGCAGATCGAATTGATTCTCCCCGCACTCCATGTCAGTAACAGTTGCACCCAAATTAACACACGAAACAAGGCTCACAACCAAGCTTTTCAGCACAAAGCGAGAATGAAGATTCGACATGTGGAGTATGCTATTTCTCAACGCCCGTTGTTCAACCTCACCCAATCTTCAAAAAGCAAGGAGTATCATTCAACCGGTCTTTCCTACCCCAATCGACTATCGGGGGCATTGGGTCATGATTCCTGCTGATTGCCATACCGCTGTAAAACTAATGTCGCCGTTATCCCCGGCGCTTGCCTAAATTCAGGCAAAAAAAAACCCAAGCGTTTGGGCTTGGGTTTTTAATTTAAGAGCTTGGCAATTCCCTACTTTCGCATGGCAAACTGCCACACTATCATCGGCGCTAAACGGTTTCACTTCCGAGTTCGGGATGGGATCGGGTGGTTCACGTTCGCTA